>LUMI01000362.1_pt1 | contig 18757 bp, 17 predicted proteins | sample 729681 | NCBI WGS metagenome assembly LUMI01 (sample SAMN03860267, study PRJNA289734) | marine metagenome | biome: seawater column; feature: ocean; material: water; isolation source: Red Sea water column Station 34 - depth 10m | place: Saudi Arabia: Red Sea | collected 2011-10-15 | depth 10 m
AGCGCTACCAATCGAATCTGAAGGAATAACTTACATTTATGGGCGTCAATCATGTGACACAAGAAGTATGGAGCCTGGTGAATACGATGTTGGTAATAAGTACTTTGCTGGCCAGGAAGCAATGGTAATTTTTGACAATGTATTTATACCTAATGAATACATATTTATGAATGGTGAATATGATTTTGCAGCAATGTTGGTTGAACGATTTACTTGCTATCACAGAAGATCTTATGTTTGTAAAGCTGGAGTTGGAGATGTAATGATTGGAGCAGCTGCAACCATTGCTGAATACAATGGAGTCGAAAACAAATCGCATATCAGAGAAAAATTAGTTGAGATGAATAAATTAAATGAAACAATATACGCGACGGGAATTGCTTCATCATTACAAGGGAAAGAAACTAAAAGTGGAAACTTTATCAATGACGATTTATTGGCAAATGTTTGTAAGCAACATGTAACAAAAGAAACATATGAAATTGGAAGATTAGCACAAGATCTTGCGGGAGGATTGGTTGCTTCAATGCCCTCAGGAATTGACATTCACGAAAGTGACATGTCCCCAAATCTCAAAAAATACTTAAAAGGTAAAGAAGATATAAATACTGAAGATCGTGTCAAAATGTTGAGACTAATAGAAAATATGACTTTAGGAAGGAATGCTGTAGCTTATTTAACTGAGTCTATGCATGGAGCTGGATCCCCTCAAGCACAAAGAATCCAAATTTCAAGAAAAGTTGATATTGAAGAAAAGAAAAACTTTGCAAAAAAGTTGTCTGGAATCATTAAAAGAGAAGAGTAATGAAAGCTGTAGTTTGTACAACACTTGGTGAACCTAATCTCCTTGAAATTAAAGATAATCCTATCCCAGAACCCCAAAAAAATGAAGTATTAATAAAAGTTGAAGCTGCAGGTGTAAATTTTCCGGATGCACTGATGGTACAAGGAAAATATCAGATTGTTATGGACCCACCGTTTACGCCTGGAACAGAAGTTTGTGGGATTGTAGAAGGAATTGGAGAAGATGTTGAAATTAAGATTGGTACAAAAGTTATAGCTTTACCTCCAATGGGTGGTTTTGCAGAATATGTAAGTGTACATAAAAGCTTAGTTATACCGGTATCTGAAGCAGTAGATTCCTATGCTGGGGCAAGCTTACCAATAAACTATGGAACTTGTTATTACGCATTAAAAAGAAGAGCAAATATACAGAAGGGTGAAAGTTTACTTGTTCTTGGTGCTGCAGGAGGAATTGGAACTGCATCTATCCAATTGGCAAAAGTTATGGGTGTAAAGACAATATGTGCAGTTGGAAGTGATGAAAAAGAAGAATACGTAAAATCATTGGGTGCAGATCAAATTATACGATATGACCAAGTCGATTTAAAGGAAACAACAAAAGAGCTAACTAAGGGAAATGGTGTTGATGTGGTCATGGACCCAGTTGGTGGTAATGTGACTGAGCAAGCTTTGAGAGCTACAGCTTGGAATGGGAGGCTACTTGTAATTGGTTTTACAGATGGTAATATTCCGAGAATACCTCTTAATTTAACTTTGGTAAAAGGTGTTTCAATAGTTGGAGTTTGGTGGGGACGATGGACAACAACTTCACCAGAAGAAACAGCAGAAGATTTTGGGGAACTCTTAAGTTTTATTGAAAAAGGTGAATTAAATATTGAGCCAAAAAATATTCACACAATTGAAGAAACTCCCCTTGCATTAGAAAATTTCTTATCTCGTAAAAATATAGGAAAAACAGTTATTAGCTTTTAATTACTTCTTTGAAGATTCAAAATAAGGATTTGATCCAGATGCGTGATCAGTTGCATCAATAATATTACCTATCTCTGGTACTGCATCTCTTAATGCCTTTTCAATACCTTGTGTAAGAGTTACTTGTGCCATACCACATCCTTGACAACCACCACCAAGTCTAAGATATACATCTTGACCTTCTACTCCTACAAGACTTGCTTGACCACCGTGGGAAGCTATTGCAGGATTTATCTGACTCTCTAAAACTGTCTGTACTTTCTCTGCTAGCTCACCTGTAAGTTCAGGCATGTCTTCAGGATTGCCAAACATTGCTGGGCTTGGAGTGTTTGGATTATCCATTGTCAATCCAGGAGCGTCTGGATCGTCTGACATGTCTAGGCTTGCTCCGTTAAAATTATCAACATCTTTACTAGCAATGACTACGGAAAGTTCGCCAAATTCTATTCTTTTATCATCTGGTCTTGCCTGATCTAAGTCAAGGAAACTTAAGTCGTAAGTATATTGATTTCCTTGGACACCATCTATTTGCAGAAATAAAAAATTAGATCTTAATTTCTTAGTAATCACAGATAGCCAGCAAGTTTCTGGTCAATTCTCAGATACAGTAATAATTCATAGTTTTAATAAAGAATTAGAGAATGATGTAAGAGAAAAACTTAAAGATGTAACACATATACTTCCAGTAGATCATAGTGCACTTAAATTTTCTGCATATCTTGTAGATTTATTGAACGTTAAAGGCAATAACACTAAATCAATTAATAATGCGATGAATAAACTTGAATCAAGAAACATATTTAATTCAATATCTGAAATAAAAATTCAAAATGCAATCGTAAAAACAATTGAAGATATAGACCTTTTTTTAAATGAAAATGGAACCTCTGTTTTAAAACCTATCTATGGCACAGCCAGTAAAAGCGTTATAAAAATTCATAGTATTAAAGAAAACAAAACTGCGGTAGAAAAATTAATGCAAGACTGTTCAGATCAGGATTTAATTATCGAAGAATTTGTCGATGGAAGTGAGTATGCATTAGAAGGAAATTTGATTAATTCTGAATTAAATAAAATAATAATATTTGATAAGCCAATTAATTATAAAGAGCCTTACTTTGAAGAATCAATTTATATAGCTCCAACAGAAATACCAGATGAAACTCAAAAAGAAATAGTTAATTTAATTGGAAAAGCTTGTAAAGAATTGGGACTTGAAAATGGACCTGTACACGTAGAATTTAAAATACATAAAAACGAAATATTCATAATTGAAATAAATCCAAGAATGATTGGGGGTTTATGCTCAAGATGTCTAAGTTTTGGTTTATTTAAAACCTCACTTGAAGAAATTGCACTTCACGCATTCTTAAATGATGAATTAAAGAGTATTGAACTACTCAGTAATTTTGTAGGGGTACTAATGATACCAACACCAGCATCTGGAAAGTTTATTTCAATCAATAAGAGTGAACTTGAAAATATAAATAATGTTTCTGGAGTTGAAATTACTGTATCTGAAAACTCAGATCTTTTAGAACCTCCTTTTGGAGACAAATATTTAGGTTTTGTTTTTTCACAAGGTGAAAGCAAAGAAAAAGTAATGGAGTCTTTAACTTTAGCAATGAATTTAGCAAATCCAATTATCAAATAACTATGATAACCTTCAATAAAATATGAAAAATGCATTAATCATAAATGGTGGTGAAAATACTACCAATAGAGATCAAATAGGTGAATTTGATTTCATTGTCGCTGTTGATTCTGGAGCTGAACATGCTTACAAATTATTTTTGAAACCTGATTTGATAATTGGTGATCTAGATTCCATAGATAAAAAAATATATGACAGAGTTACTAAAGATAAAATTGAAATAATTGAGTATCAAGTAGATAAAGATTATACAGATTTTGAAATTGCACTAAAACATGTAATAAATATGGAAATCAAAGATATAACCGTAATTGGAGGGGAGTATGGAGACATTGATCACTTATTTGGATCTTTATTTACTATAAATAAATTACATAAAGATCAAAATATTTTATGGATCCATGGTGAACAAAATATACTATTTCCAAACTCTGAGAATATAGAAATTGGAGTGAACAAAAATTTTAGTGTTTTACCCTTTTCAAATTTAATAAATTTAACTATTTCTGGGGCAGAATGGAATTTAGAAAATGAAAATGTAGAATTTGGTGTATCTAAAACACTAAGAAATGTATCAAAAAATACTCAAATATATATTTCAGTTTTGGAAGGTAAATATTGTTTAGTTATTAATAATTAAGATCTAGGAAGGTCTTTCCAGGCCTTGTCTTTATCTAATTTAGGTTCGCTAGGAAGACCAAGTACTCTTTCAGCGATAATATTTCTCATAATTTCAGAAGTACCACCCTCTATAGAGTTTGCACGTGACCTCAAAAATAAACTTTGTGTGTCAGTAAATCCATACATATCATTATCAAAATTTAATTCTGGTTGTGACAGCTCATATCCTCTAGGAAATAATAAACCATCATTTCCCAACATCTCCATACCAAATTCATATGAAGATTTGTTAATTTCAGCTTCATGAAGCTTACTAGTCGAGCCTTCTGGGCCTGGGGTTCCTTTTTCTCTCAATTCAGCTGCTCTCATATTTGTAAGACGTACAGCCTCTTGTTGAATCCATAACTCAACTAATTTATCTTTAATAACAGGATCATCTAAATTACGATCTTTCCATAGTTGAACTAAGTGTCCAGGAGCACCACTTCCTCTTTGTCTTACATTACCCCCAATTGCTACTCTCTCGTTCATCAAAATAGCCAAAGATACTCTCCAGCCATCACCAACTTCACCTAAAACATTTTCTTTAGGAATCTTTACATCTGTAAAATAAACTTCATTAAATTCTGCTTCTCCAGTTATTTGTCTTAAAGGCCTTACCTCAACTCCCTCTGATTCCATGTCAACTATGAAAAATGTTAATCCTCTGTGTTTTGGTACATCTGGGTCAGTTCTTGTAACAAGTAATCCCCATTTCGAAAGATGTCCAAGAGTAGTCCAAACCTTTTGTCCGTTCACAATATAACCATCTCCATCATCAACAGCTTTGGTTGAAAGGCTTGCTAGATCTGAACCAGAACCAGGTTCAGAAAATAATTGACACCAAATTTCTTCAGCTGTAAACATTGGCTTCAAGTATTTATCAATCTGCTCTTTCGTTCCATATTCGACAATGGTAGGAGCTCCCATTCCAATTCCTAAGAGATTTGCTATTCTGTTGTTAATTGAAATACCTTCTTTTCTTAAAGTTTCATTTACTAACAGCTGAAACTTTGGATTCACATTTAAACCGCCAGCTCCTTCTGGAAAATGTACCCAAGCAAGTCCTAAGTCAAATTGTTTTGCCCAGAAGTCAGTCTTCGAATCATTTTCTTTTCTAAATGATATGAGTTCATCAAGTTTTTCACGTACTAAAACTTCTGGATTGCTTACATCGGTTTTTGTATCGGACAAAGTTATTCTCCTTGTTTCATAGCTTCAGTAAATAATGGTAATTCATCAGCTAAACTAGTCGGGTATATTGAGTTGGATAAATCTCTAATTTTTTCAATATTTTCAAATATATCTTCGGCACTTGCCTTGGGATTAAAATAACCAACATCTGTTGATATACCTACTCTTGAAAATCTTCCTCCCCCAGCTGAGAAAATTTCATGGGTAATGTCACATTGTTCAGATGCTAAAAACACAACAAGTGGAGTTATATTATCAACCGTTAACATATTTGCCATATCCTCACCGAACAAAGACTCTGTCATTCTTGTTGCTGCATTTGGAGCAATAACGTTTGCTTTTATATTATATTTTGCACCTTCAATCGCTAGAACATTGGTAAGTCCTACTATTCCCATTTTTGCGGCACCATAATTTAATTGGCCAAAGTTACCAAAAAGACCAGAGGGTGAGGAGACGTTTACAAACCTACCAAAGCCCTGTTCTTTCATCTGAACAAAAGCAGGTTGGCAAACAAAGAAAGTACCTTTTAAATGGACATCAATAATTGCATTAAGGTCTTCTTCTTCCATTTTTGCAAAACTTTTGTCTCGCAGTATCCCAGCATTGTTTACAACTGCATGGATCCCACCAAACTCACTTAAAGCAGATTGAATTATTGATTCTCCTCCACTTTTTGTTGCTACTGAGTCATAGTTTGCAACTGCGCTACCACCATTATCAATAATTTCTTTTACAACTATATCAGCAGGTGCATTTTCTGACCCTTCACCATTTACAGATCCTCCAATATCATTAACAACTACATTTGCGCCCCTATTTGCAAATTCAAGTGCATATGCCTTACCAAGGCCATTTCCTGCACCAGTAACTACAACTGTTTTATTTTCAAAATTTACGTCACCCATCTTTAGGCCTCCTCATACATTGATTCGATTTCATCTTTATATCTTTCTGTTACAACATGTCTTTTTAATTTTAGGGATGGGGTTAGTTCTCCACTACTGTCAGTCCACTCATTAGAAAGTAACGTAAACTTCTTAATTTGTTGGACGTTTGCTACTTTACTGTTTGATTTATCAACATGTGCTTGAATTTCAGCAAGAACTTTTTCATTTTTAGACATATTCTCAATGTCATAATCAATATTGTTTTCATTTGCCCATTTTTCAGCACCACCATCACCATCTAAAACAATTAATGCGCTAAGAAATTTTTTTCCATCGCCAACCATACAAATTTGACCAATTAAATCATGTGTTTTAATTAAATTTTCTAACTCAACTGGTGCTATATTTTTTCCGCCGGAAGTAATAATTATTTCTTTTTTTCTTCCAATTATTTTTGCAAAGCCATTTTCATCAATTTCAGCTAAATCGCCTGTGTGTAGCCATCCATCTTTATCAAATGTTGCTTTTGTTTCTTCTTCTGCTTTGTAATATCCCTTAGCTACATGTTTTCCTCTAATGCACAGCTCACCATCGTCCAACACTTTTATCTCAGTTCCCATAATTGGCATGCCAACCTTTCCAATTGGATTCATTACATCTGGAATAGGTAGATTATTTGATTTTAATAAACTATTAAAGTAGCTATTTGCAAAGCTAGGTACACAAAAAGTGGCAGGACCAGTGTCTTCGGTCATTCCATAGACTTCTGCTACATCAATATGAATAGCATGAAACCATTTTTGAACGTCTGGATTCATTGGCGCAGCTGCTGTAATAAATACTTCTGAATTATCTAATCCAAGACCAACTTTAAATGATCTTTCAAATACAAGTTTATTGAATATTGCATCTTTAATTCTTACTCCAAGTGGTGGGGTTTCACCTCTTTGTTCATATTCAACTCTCTCTAAGCCATTATCAATTGCTTTTAGAGCTAAGTCTTTTTTATCTGACTCATTAATCTTATTAATTAAGCCAGATTGAAATCTTTCCCAAACTCTAGGTACTGCAAAAAATAGCGTTGGCTTTATAGTTGGTAAAGCAGTAGCCATATCTTCTAGAACAGGTACTGGGAATAACTGTCCTTTCCTAAAAATTGATTGATAATGATCTGTCAATCTCGCAGCAATATGTGCCATTGGCAAATATGAGACTATTCTTGGATTAGTACTTAAACTGACTGACTGCTCTATTAAACTCTGAAGTGTAAATAAGACATTTTCATGAGTCAACATAACTCCTTTTGGATTTCCTGTTGTACCAGATGTAAAAATTAAGCATGCCAGAGAATCTGATTTTACCGATTTTATTCTGTTTTCTAATTCTGATTTATCATTACTATTTATTTCTTTTCCTTTGTTTATTAAGTCCTCATAGCTAAGTACATAATCTAAATCCTTATATTGTTCAAAGTCCTCAATCATTACTATGTATTTCATATCTGGACAATTTTCTTTTGCTTTATTGACTTCTTCGAAAAGTTCAGCATCTCCAACAAATGCAACTTTAGCTTCTAAGAGATTTGAAATATATTCAATCTGTCCAGATTTTAATTGTTTATAAATCGTTGAAGGTACACCTCCGGCGTGCATAATTCCAAGATCACAAATAAAATGTTCTTTCACATTATTTGCAACGATAAATGCATTATCTTCTGTTTGAAGCCCAATATCAATTAGACCAGAGGCTAAATTATGAACAGTCTCTCTATAAGCAGACCATGATACAGAATCCCAACCAGTATATTCTGAGTTAATTGGAGTATTCAATGCCGGATATTCAGGTACTTCCTCAGCATTATTATTGAAGTAGTCAATTATAGTTTTACCTTCAACATTACTCATCACTGACTTTTCTTGATTCTTTAAAAATTCTTGTATTTTGCTCATTAAATCCTATCTTTCATGAGTTAATTTTAATGTTCAAAGTTAAAATTCTCTAATTTGAGACTCAAAATTGTTGAATTATTTTTTTCCAACCACTATCTAAGTTATAGGAATCTAAAGAGCACATAACTTCAAGAATGTGAAATGGAACAGAGAGTTCATCTTCAGAAACTGTATTATTTTTTATGGCTTCAACCATGTTTACAACACCTAAACCTCTGTAAAAATTATTTTGACTATCAGGAGATGAATAAATTAATTCCCATTGATACAATTCTTTATCAAAAATAAAAATTTCACCATCATAATTATTTGGATCTGCAAGTTTTAAAGACGATTCGTCACCATATATTTCTAATTTGGGATCATAGGGTTTCCATATATCAAAAGTAACTTGAAAATCAATAATAATTCCTGACTTAAATTTCAATAAACCAAAATAATGAGTGTCAATATCAACATTTATTTCTCTATAATTTACCTCTGGATTTTCTACATTTCTTTTTTCAAAAGTTTTTTTTGAGTATCCAATTACTTCTTGAACTGGACCTAAAGCTTTCACTAAAGCTGTCAGATAATATGGCCCCATGTCAAATAAGGGACCGCCGCCCTTTTTGTAATAGAATTCTGGATTTGGATGCCAACCTTCAACACCATGACTTGTAAAATTTGCTGAGCCTCCAATTATCTTTCCTATTTTTTTTGAAGATAATAATTCTTGAGCTTTTTTAAAAGCGGGACCTAAAAATGTATCTGGAGCAGCGTATAAATATACATTGTTTTCTTTCATTGTAGAAAATAATTTCTTTCCCTCATCAATCGTCAATGCGATTGGTTTTTCAGAAAAAACATGCTTTCCATTTTTAAGTGACTTGTATGATATTTCAAAATGAGACAATGGTGGTGTTAAATTTATAACAATGTCTATCTCATCACTCAATATCATTTCATCAACTGATAATGTTTTGATGTTGTTTTCATTAGAAAATTGATCAGCTTTGTTTTTGTCGATGTCAGCACAAGCAGCTACTTCTATATCTTTTTTGTATTTATTTAGACCAATCATATATTGATTAGAAATTGATCCACACCCAATAATCCCAATATTCATATTATTTAACAGCCCAGTTAATTCCTTGTACCAATAACTTAACCACCTCTTCGTTTTCAAAATCTTTCAGATAGTGGCCAATAGAACAATGAAATATCTTTCCTGTTCCCCATGTTTTTGTATAAGCTACTGGCATTTCAACTCCATCAATCCATTCATGATATTCTTTGTTGAATTTTGTTGAGGCAATGATATTAATTGAGGGGTCGATATGAAGAAAGTACTGTTCTGAAAAGACTTTAAAATCGTTGATTCCATTTACTATTTCGTGCTGTTTATCAATTATATTTACTTCGTAATCAACAAAATTGCCTGGGTGACAAACAAACTGACTCCCTACAAGAAATTGATAGTTTGTATTATCTCTAAATGCATCAGACATACCTCCGTGCCAACCGGCAAGCCCGACACCAGAATGAATTGCTTCTTGTAAATTTCCAACTTTTGAATTCTTTATTTCCCAATTATCATCATCTATTTTTCCCATTGTCCATACAGGAAGAATGACATCAAAGCTTTTAAGATAATCAAGATTACTCATAACTTCAAGATCATTAACGATCTGACTTTCAATATCAAATTTGGTAATTTGTTCACTTATGTATTCTGAGGTTTCAATTGGCTCATGACCTTCCCAACCTCCAGAAATAAATAATGCTTTTTTTTTCATCCTTTGATTGACCCAGCAGTTAAACCGCCTGTAATTTGTTTCTGAAAGAAAATGAATAGTACAGCTATTGGAGTTGCTGCAATAACAGATGCTGCAGCTATACTTCCCCATTCATTGCTAAAATCATCCATAAATACAATGTTTATACCAAGAGCTACTGTGTATAAATTTGTATCCTTTAAGAAAATAGCAGCCAAAATATAGTCTGAATAAATCCCAATAAATGAAATCACAAACAAAACAACAAGTATTGGTCTAGCTAAAGGGGCAACAATTCTAAAAAATATCTGTGAATCGGTTGCACCATCCACCTTCGCAGCCTCGTCTAATGACATTGGGATTGTATCCATAAAACCTTTTATTAACCATGAATTAAACCCTATGGAGCCTCCAAGATAAACCATTATTAACCCAAAATGGGTTCCCAAACCAATAAATGGAGCTACATCTCCAATTTGGAAAAATAATAAATATATTGCGACAAAAGCTAAAAAAGCAGGAAACAATTGAATAAGAACAAGAGTGATTAATCCAACTCTTCTTCCTTTAAATTGTAATCTTGCAAATGCAAAAGCAGCAAAAGTTCCCAATAACACATTTAGAAATCCGGCTATGCCTGCGATCTTATAAGTATTAAACAGCCACCTGAAGTATGGAATCAAGTCACTTTCTGACAAACTTCGGTAATGTTTGAATGTAAATCCATCTGGAATTAGCTTAGAGTTAGCCAAATTTGGAAAATCTGCAAAGGAGTTTGTAAGTACAAATAAAATTGGATATAAAGAAATTGTAACGAAAACTAAACCAACAAGATGTCTCCATCCATACATCCTGAACCATTTGTACAACTTAGAGGTTTCCATAAACTCTTTCCAATCTTTTTGAATATCTAAAAGATATTGCTGAAATAATTAAGACTATAAAAAATATTATTGTCGTTACGCTTGCTGCTAATCCAAATTGATATCCTCTTCCACCTGCAATAGCTAAGTCATAAGTAAATGAAATTAAGATGTCTGTATACCCAACTGCTACATCAGCACCTACAATTGGGGGTCCACCACTTGTTAAAAGAAATATTAAAGTAAAATTGTTGAAATTAAACGCAAATGCTCCAATCAATAACGGTGAAATAGATACAAGTAGTAATGGGAACGTAATTCTCCAGAATGATTGTCTTGGAGATGCTCCATCAACTTTTGCAGCTTCAAGTAATTCTTTTGGAATTGATTGAAGAGCTCCTGTAGCAATCAAAAACATATATGGAAATCCAAGCCAGGTGTTAACCAGTAACACAGCGGCTCTAGAGCTTCCCTTGGTTCTAAACCAATTTATCGGTTCGATATTGAATAATTCATAAAGTGGCGCAAACCATTCATTTACTACTCCATAATCAGGATTTAATAAACCTTTGAAAACAATAATTGAGATAAAAGCAGGTATCGCATAAGGAAGGATATAAATAGATCTGTATATTTTTTGAAACTTTACTTTTTCATTATTTAAAGTGACTGCCAGCAAAAGACCAACAAAAAAAGCAAGTGATACTGATAGTATTGCAAACTGAAAGGTCCAAGATGTAACAATGTTTAGTGGTCCTCTAAGTCTTTGATCATTAACTATTCTTTGATAGTTTTCACCACCAACATTGATTCTCCATCCAGGATCAACAATTTCTCCACCACAAACGAAATTTCCTCTGAAACCTAACTCACATGATAAATTTTTGGAATTATCAAACAAAGTATCAGTATCTACATCGTATGAGTATTTTTGCTGTGAAGACGATAGTCTTCCACTAGAAGCACCAAAAACTGAAATATTGTATAGCTTTATTCTTGTATTTTTATCAACAAGTAAAGCTAAATCTTGAAGCTGGCTTGAGTTTGCAATTTGTTCTTTGCCTGATAATTGATAGAAGTTTTCTGGAATTACTATTTCACCATTTGAATTTTTAAGCGATGGTTCATGGCTAGCAAAATATTTATCGTCATACTCATCATCTGAAATAGCCTGACCGAATAAAATATTTTCGTTGTCCAAATCTGCAATATAATAAAAATCTAGATTCTGATCTTGTAAAACATACAGATCAAATTCAACACCTTTTTGATCATCGAGGGAATATGAGAGGTCTTCAAGCCTTTCAATTGCCTGTTGTTTAGTAAGAATGTGACCAGTTGACCAATTTGTAAAAGAAACATAAAAACTATAACCAGCTGGAAAAAGAACAAAGGCAATAAGGAATATAAAGCCAGGAGTAATCCATTTTAAAGCTTTGAATCTTTCTGTCAGATATGTGAAATTGATCAATATAGTGATTAATCCGATAATGAGTAATAAAAACCAGGATTCAAAAGAAATAGCTAATGGTATTACATAAAAAGCAGCTGCATTAAAAACTGCTAGAAAAAAGTATCTTAATGCTGTAGAAATTTTCATAATCAAATATATCACATAAAAAATCGGGGCTCATATAGAGCCCCGATTTATAAATTTAGATATTAATTATCCGCCTGCGATAGCATCTCTAACTTGTTGAGCTGCTAATTTCATAGCGTCCGAAGCAGAGTTAACGGTAACTCCAGTTTCTTCGTTAGTACCATAATTTTGATCTCTAATAATTAACATAGCGTCTCCAACAGGACCCCAAACATTTCCCATTTCAGGAATATTAGGCATTGGGATACCATTAGATGCACTTGCTGCAAACTGTGCTGCAATTGGATCTTCAGCTTCTACAACAGCAAACAATGATTTTGTTGCTGGAAGTCTTGGATCTTCTGCATACATAGCTGCTTGAACTTCAACTGTTGAGAAGAAGTCCAAAATAAAGCTTTGTGCTAATACTTTCTTTTCACTGAATGCTGAAACGAACATTCCTCTTACACCAACAAATGGTGTGGCAGGATTGCCGTTAAATGTAGGTATGAGCCCTACACCATAATTTACAGCAGCAGCATCATTTCTTGCCCAAGGACCTGTCATCCAAAATAGGGATCTTCCTTCTTGGAAAGCAGTCATGGATGCACTGTAATCAGTTGATGCTACAGTTCCATTTTTAACTAGCGAGTCAAGATATTCTGCAGAAGCTAACGCGCTTGCATTATCTAAACCAACGTCTGAAGGATCAAATCCTCCATCAAATTTAAAGATGTAACCACCGTCAGAAGCAAAAAATGGATGGTTGTGATAAGCGTCTCCACCTCCACCACCACCAGGTGCACCAACACATAATTCTGTGCCTGCTTCATCACAAGCTGCTTTGACATCATCCCATGTTGATGGAACACCGTCAATTAAATCAGCGTTGTAATACATTGCAATAGCTTCTGTAGCGTATGGAAATCCATACACTTCACCGTTATAACTAAAGCCTGCAATACCGACATCAAATATGTCTTCAGCTATAGATCCTAGATCTAATGGAGCTACAACACCATTGGCAACTATTTCACCAACCATGTCATGAGGGCCGACAAACAAGTCAGGTCCTTCTCCAGCAGGTCCAGCTGTGAGCACATCATTTTTTATAGCTCCGAAATCGTAAATAACTACTTCAACATCAACTCCAGCTGCAGATTCATAAGCACCTACAAGTGGGTCTAAAGCAGTAGCGATTTTTTCTTCAGCCCATATTACTAACTTTTCCGGTGGTGGAGAAGTTGTAGCTGGGGCTGCAAGTGTTTCAGCTGGTGCTTCTTCAACTGCTGGTTCTTCAACTGTTTCTTCAGCTGAACCACCACAGGCTACTAACACCAGTGAAAGAATTAATAAAATTGCACCAAATCGCAATTTAGTATTATTCATACACTCCCTTTCTTAATATACGTATATTCACAAAATGAACTATTTGAATTATATGATTTAATTAGAAAAATTTCTAATTGATTGAAAAATTTAGCTCTCTTTAATTATGAGTCCAAAGTTATCTGCTATGTCTGTAATTTTCAATTTACCTGAATCAAGTTGAATAGTGCAATCACCATAAACAATGTCGACACTATGAGCATTTGTATTTAATTCTATGTCTTTGTTGTTAAGATCCCTATTTACGATACACAAAAGTGACTCATCATTTAAAACTCTTCTGAATATGACATAGTTATCATCATAAGTAACCATTTCAAAGTTGCCATATCTTAAAATTGGCTGACTTGTTTTTATATTCATCAGCTCACTTGTAAACTTTAAAAGGTCTTTATTCCATTTATCTTCCGATTCCCAAGGAAATGGCTCTCTATTGAATGGGTCATCTGCTCCTCCAAGCCCAATTTCATCACCATAGTAAATTCCAGCTATACCAGGGAAAGTTGCTTGAAGAAATACAGCTCCAAACATACCGTCAGTATTTGCTCCACAACGATTAAGGAATCTTTTAACATCGTGTGAACTAAGTAGATTTTGACATGAAGATAAAGCTAAATGAATAGTTCATTGTTCCATCAAATCTCTCTCCTTGAAGCCATTGTGAAGTATCTCCAAATATTTCTGAAATAAGCAATATATCTTTTTTTGCACTGTAAGCAACATCTCTAAAATCTTTCCAAAATGAAAAATCTAGCTCTTTTGCAACATCCATTCGCCAACCATCTATATCAAAATTTTTAATCCAGTGTTCTGTAACATCTAGTGCCCACTGCCTAGCACCATCATTTTTGAAATTTATTTTTGGCATGTCAGGAACACCCCACCATGCTTTAAATGTTGGTTCTATAATTGGGCCGTCATCATCAACAACTTCAACTGGAACTTTTGTTTCTTTAAAGGTCTTCTCAAGGTATGTTTTATATTCTTCAGCATTACCATCCCATCCTACTTTGTGAGTATTTGCGTATAAGTGTGGTCTATGTAAAAACCGAACGGGATAATCAAATACAGTAAACCAGTCTTTATATTCTGATTTTTCACCTTTTTCAACTATATCTTGAAAGGCAAAATGTCTTGGATGAACATGATTTAAAGAGCAATCTAATACAACTTTCATATCCCTACTATGAGCTTCTTCGATAAGATCTTTTAATGCTTCATCACCCCCAAAAGTGTTATCAACTTTAAAATGATCCCAAGCATCATATTTATGCGTACTTGATGATAAAAATATAGGATTCAAATAAATAATATTTACACCTAAGTCTTTGATGTAGTCTATTTTTTCAGTGACTCCGTAAAGATCGCCACCGTGAAAACCTAATCTAGTTGGAGTACTTTCCCAAGGAATAGAATTTTCAGGAGTAATTTCATCATTTCCATTCCTAAATCGTTCAGGAAATATCTGATACATGACACCTCCATAAACCCAATCAGGGATGGTGTGTCGAGGAAAATCCTCTGAGCTATAATTCCATTTTTCTGAAGGAGAAATAAAATTGGCTACCCCACTTGTTCCAAAATAAATATTTAACTCATCTTCTGTTTGAGCTGCAAAACTAAACTTTGAAACTGGAGTTCTAAAATTAAAATTTAAATTCCAAAACTTAAATCTATCTGTTTCAGCATACATTTCAAGCTCTAATGGTCTTAGGTCATCATCCTCAACTAAAAGCCAAACCTTTGCAATTTTTGGCTCACTGTGGATTCTAAGGTTTACGGTACCGTCTGCTGAAATTGAGAAAAACTTTTTATCGTTAAAATCAAAACGAAAATCATAATGGCCTAGATGTACATCACCTTCAAAAAATTCGAGTTTTTGTGCTTCATCTTTATCTGTAAATTCAACTGAGTGTCTTTCAACCATAAATGTATTTCCGAATAAGTATTGTACTATATACTTTAGTTGAAAGGATTGAATTGGATATCAAAAAATCATCTGGATTAATAATGCACCCAACTGCTTTACCTTCAAAGTATGGAATTGGTGATTTTGGTAACACATCGAAAGAGTTTATAGACTTTCTATACGAAACATCTACAAATGTATGGCAGGTACTTCCATTAGGACTAACTAGCCTTGATGAATTTTCACCATATTCAAGTCCGTCATCAATTTTGGGAAATAGATATTTAATTGATATTGAACAATTGGATGGCTTTGATAAAAAGAATTATGATGTAGGGAATTTCTCAAAAGAATACGTTGAATATAAAAAAGTATATGATTTCAAAGATTTAGTGTTTAAAGACTTATCTCAGACTATAAATCCAGATGATGAAATTTATTCAAATTTTTTAAATGAAGAATTGATAAAACAACACATTACTTTCTTGGCATTAAAAGATCTTAACCAAACAGTATGGACTAGTTGGGATAACGAATACAAAGAATATAGTGAAAAATTATTTGAGAAATTATTAAAAGATGAATCTCATTTAATGAATTTTCATATCTTTACACAATATGAATTCTTTAAACAATGGAATGATTTAAAAAAATATGCCAATGATAAAAAAATAAATATTCTTGGTGATATTCCAATTTATGTAAATCATGATTCAGCAGATGTATGGTTAAATAAAGAATTTTTTGAGTTAGACCAAAATGGTGAGATGGAGTTTATTTCTGGTGCAGTTCCTGATAGTTTTAACCAACAAGGACAGGTATGGGGTAATGCTTTATATAAATGGGATAACCATAAATCTAGCAACTTTAAATACTGGAAAGAAAAGTTAAACAAATCTTTAGATCTTTACGATTATTTAAGAGTTGACCATTTCGTAGGATTCTTTAAATTCTGGGCAATTCCGACAGGAGAGTCCGCACTTAATGGGCACTGGAGAGAGGGGCCTCGTCATGACTTTTTTGAATCTATTTCTCAAGATGTTGATTTAACGAAATTACTAGCTGAAGATCTTGGTGTAATTCTCAAGGAAACAAAAGAGATATTAACTAAATACAACATACCTGGCATGAAGGTGCTTCAACAAAGAATACCAGATGATGTTGAGGAATTACCATTTCTAGGAGATACAGAAGTCATAGATAAAGAATCATTATTTGAGGAAGCTTCTGATGATTATTTTGAGGAAACTCATCCAAATGAATGGGATTATAATCTAGCAGCCTATACAGGAACTCATGATAGTCCTACAACTCAAGAGTGGTTTGATGAAGTTAATGAGTCAAAATATAGAAATTACAAAGAATATACCAAAACCCTAAAAAATTCTTTTAACAATGATGTTTGGGATTTCATTGCTTTAGTTTGGGAGTCTAATTCCCAATTAGCAATTACAACAACTCAAGATTTATTAAAACTAGATTCTAAAGCACGTTTCAATATTCCTGGAACATCAGAAAACAACTGGGTATGGAGACTGGAAGATTTGAAAAATTTAGAGCTAGTTAAGGAAGATCTTAAAATACTTAATAAATCAACAAATAGGGCTTAGTTACTATCCCTTATATAGTCAATTACGATTTGAGCTTGTTCTTCTGTAATACGAACTGCAGGCATTGACCCTTTTCCTTTTAAAATAGTTTGAAGCCAATATGAATCTGGTTTATTAAGCACTGATGTCGTTTTAAGACTCGGTCCTACCCTACCGGAGAAATCTTCTTGGTGACAGGCAGAGCATCTAGCTGTGTAAATCTCTTTTCCAGTTGTGAGCTCTACAGTTTCTTGAGATCCGCATGCAATAAATAAAAAAAGAAACAATACGATTGCTTTTTTCATGTTTATTCTTCTTCTAGGCCAGTTTTAAACTCTCTAGTTGATTTACCTAAGGATCTTGCCAAACCCGGGAGTCGCTTTGCTCCAAAAAGTAACAATAAAATCGATAAAATTATAAGTAATTCAGGTAGTCCTAATCTCATAATTTAATTTTAACTTAATCTATTCTTTATTATCTTCTAAAGATTTCTTTTGTAAAAAATTGATTATTACATATCCAAATATTGTAAAAACAAGAAAGAATATAATTTCTTCAACATTGGTAGCGTTTGGTAGTTCAGGTCTTGTTACAACCGCCTCCAATTCACCTTCACTGTTTACTCTTGATTCAAGAACATTTCTAAATGGCCATATCTTGATAAGAGAGCCAATAAGAAATCCGGAAAGTAGAGATAATATTTCATTCTTAAAATTTGCAAACATAAATGATAAAACCCTGCTAAAAATAATTAAGCCTAAGATACAACCAAAAGCAAAGACCGACAAAGTTTGTAAATCAAAACTTTTAATTGCATTAATAATAAATTCATACTTTGAAAGAAGTAACAATATAAACGAACCACTTATTCCTGGGAGAATAGTTGCGGTAATTGCTATAGAGCCTGATAAAAATACAAAAATAGGTGTTTCTGGAGTTGAGGCTGGAGAAAGAAATGAAATAAGTCCTGCAACAACTATTCCTATAATTAGGAAAACAAAATTTTTATTTGTAAGTTTTTCAACTTGATTAAGGATCATAAAGGCTGATGCAAGTACTAGTCCAAAAAATAATCCCCAAATCTTATATTCATGATTAGAAAGTAAATAACTAATTAAATTAGCTAACAAAAAAACAGCTGCTGTTATTCCAAGATAAATCGTTAAAAGAAAATTACCATTTAGTTTTTTCCAAAAATCTTTAATGCCGATTTTAAATAATGTCTGAAATAAAGAAAAGTTAATATTTTTAATTGATTCAATAAGCTCCTCATATATACCTGTGATAAGTGCAATAGTTCCTCCAGAAACACCTGGAACAATATCTGCAGCGCCCATCGCAACACCTTTAAAGAAAAGACCAATTCTCTCTTTCAATTTAAGCCTCTGTCGATTTTGGAGAAAAAATTCTATAGAAAATTGGTGAGATTGTTGCAGTTAGTACAGCAAGCAATATAATTTGCTGCTCCAATGCTTTTGAAATAAGTTCCAGTTCTACACCAATTTCAGCCATAGCAATAATTAAGCTAAATCTTGCAGCTAATAAAAA
>LUMI01000970.1_pt1 | contig 18654 bp, 23 predicted proteins | sample 729681 | NCBI WGS metagenome assembly LUMI01 (sample SAMN03860267, study PRJNA289734) | marine metagenome | biome: seawater column; feature: ocean; material: water; isolation source: Red Sea water column Station 34 - depth 10m | place: Saudi Arabia: Red Sea | collected 2011-10-15 | depth 10 m
ATTTTTGATAGAAAATAAATAAACTTTGGGGCGTAGCCAAGTGGTAAGGCAGCGGTTTTTGGTACCGCCATTCCTAGGTTCGAATCCTAGCGCCCCAGCCAAATATGTTAAACTTTTTAAATAAAATTTTAAGTAATTCAAATAAAATTGAGTCCAAATTTATTGATCTACAAAATAATTCAAATGTAAAAAAAATATTTAATTCAATTCAAGATTTTTCAGCAGACTCCGAAGTTAGATATGTTGGTGGTTGTGTTAGAAAAATTCTCATGAATGAAAAAGTCGATGATATTGATCTTGCAACCAACCTTAAACCAGATGACATTCAAAAAGCACTAAATGATAATAATATCAAGTTTTATGAAACAGGTATCCAACATGGAACAATTACTGCACAAATTGATAATGAAAAATTTGAAATTACATCCTTGAGAAGCGATGTACTGCCTGATGGAAGACATTCAAAAGTTGAATTTACCAAAGATTGGAAAAAAGATGCTGAAAGAAGAGACTTTACAATAAACGCTATTTATTCAGACATAAATGGAAACCTGTTTGATCCCTTTGATGGAAAAAGAGACCTTGAGGCCGGTAAAGTTATTTTTATTGGTAAAGCAGACCAAAGAATTCAAGAGGATTATTTAAGAATTCTTAGGTATTTAAGATTTTTCTCCATGTATAGCAAAACAGACCACGATTTAAATACTTTAAAAAGTATTAAAAAAAATTTAAGTGGTATTTCTAAAATATCATCCGAGCGACTATTAGATGAATTTAAAAAAATTACTATTTCAGGTTCATTAGAAAAACTATGTTTAAATAGTTATTCTTTAGAGATACTGAAATTTATATTTCCACAATTTAAAAAACTAGAAATTATAAAAAATTTAAATCCTAAGGCTAAAGAAAAGTTAAAAAATATTGATTTTCCTGTTTTGTTAGCCGTGATAAGCATAGATGAAACAGATAATTTAGAATATTTCCTATTTAAATTTAATATTTCCAAAAAGGATCAAAAACGAATTAAAAATATTAAAGATTTTTTTTATAATGTTAAAACTACAGTCAAAATAGATACCAAATCACTTTGGAAATATTACTATTTACATGGTAAAGAAAGTTTATTAGATATTTTAAATTATAAAGTATTAACCTCAAAAAAAGCTGAAAAAAAAATTTTAGAGTTTATTGAGTACTTTAGAAATCAAGAGTTACCAGTCTTTCCTATTAAAGCAGAAGATTTAATGAAAAAATTTAATTTAACTGAGGGAAAAAAAGTTGGTGAATACTTAAAACTTTTAGAGGATTTTTGGATTAAAAATAATTTTTCTATTACAGAAAAAGACTTAGAAATATCAGCCTCATCTTTACCAACTATTTTATAATTTACTTTTTCATCATTATCTAAGTTTACTAAAAAAACAGTTGATCCAAATATAACCTTGCCTTCATTTGTAAGTTTAGTCACATCAATTACATTTGCTCTTGCAATTAAATCATTAATTTCCTCAATTCTTCCTTCATTATGGGATTGTTGCTCTTTGGCTGCGTGGTACTCCGCATTTTCTTTAAGGTCACCATGAGATCTTGCCTCAGATATAGCCGAAACTATTTCCGGACGTTTTTTTTCTTTTCTAAAAACTAGTTCTTCTTTTAGTTTCTCTAAACCTTTAATTGTTATTGGCTCTTTATCCATTCTTATTTCCATTTAGCAATAGGCGGTAACGACATTAAAATTCCTTCTACGTTTCCACCTGTTTGTAGTCCGAATTTAGTTCCTCTATCATATATTAAATTAAATTCTACATATCTTCCACGTTTCAAAAATTGTTTTTCCTTATCTTTTTTTGTCCATTTTTTATTTTTATACTTAAAAATAATTTCATTATAAATCATTTGAAAAGTTAAACCAACATCCCTTACAAATTCAAAATCTTTTTCCCAATTTTTTTTTTTATAATCGAAAAAAATACCACCTATTCCCCTGGGTTCATTTCTATGTTTCAAAAAAAAATATTCATCACACCATTTTTTATATTTTTTGTAATAATTTTTATTATGTTGATCACAAGATTTCTTAAGTGTTTGATGAAATTTTTTCTTTAAATTATTATTTTTAATACACGGTGTTATATCCATCCCTCCACCAAACCATCCAGATGATGTGTGAATATATCTCGTATTGAAATGCATTGCTGGAACATGCGGATTTTTCATGTGCATCACAACCGAGATGCCTGAGGCCCAAAATTTTGCACTCTTGTTAGTTCCAGGAATCTTATTCTTAAATTGTTTTGATAATTTTCCATAGACTTCAGAAAAATTAACTCCAACTTTGTCAAAAACTTTTCCATTTTCAAATATTCTAAATTCCAATTAGACGTAAGTTTTTTTTTGAGTTTTTCGTTCATTTTAATTAAGTTGTCTTAAACATTCTGCCACAACAATAGAAACTGATGTTGATAAATTTAAAGATCTTTTTTTGTCTACCATTGGGATTTTTAACCTATGATTTACTAATTTATGTATTTTTTCAGGCACTCCTGCACTTTCTTTACCAAATAAAATAGTATCATTTTTTTTAAATTTAAAGTCTGTATAATTTTCTTTTCCTTTTGTAGTCATTAAAATAACTCTTTGCTTACTTTTTGCTCGAAGAAAATCTTCGGCACTCTCATAAAATTTTATTTTATCTAAATTCATATAATCTAATACAACTCTTTTAAATCTTTTATCGCTTAATAAGAAACCACAAGGCTCAATAATTTCAAGACTCGCCCCCAGACAAGAGCAAGTTCTGATGATAGACGCAGTATTTTGAGGAATATCAGGCTCATATAGTGCTATTTTGAACGCTGAAATGGCTTTATGTGTCATTGTTTCAGTAGAAATTATTCATTTTTATATTATATGAAATCATATATTAGGTACCTTAAACTATATTTAAAAATGTCCGAGAAAAAAGTTAAAAGAAGAGATTTTATATTCACAGCAACTTATGCTGTTGGTGCGGTGGGTGTTGCAGCTACAGTATGGCCCTTAGTAGATCAAATGAACCCTGATGCATCTGTAAAAGCTTTAGCTAGCACAGAAGTAGACGTGAGTTCAGTTGAACCTGGCAAAACCATAACTGTTTTATGGAGAGGCAAACCAGTATTTATTAAAAGAAGAACTCAAAATGAAATTGATGAAGCAAGGTCTGTAAGGATGGAAGATTTACCAGATCCAGAAAAAGATGAGGATAGAGCGAAAAATCCAGAGTGGCTTGTGATGTTAGGAGTTTGTACTCATCTTGGCTGCGTACCTTTAAATGATAAAGGAGACTACAATGGTTGGTTTTGTCCATGTCACGGATCACATTACGATACATCTGGAAGAATTAGAAAAGGACCTGCACCAACAAATATGTCAATCCCGAACTATGAATTTTTAGAAAATAACATAATTAAAATTGGATAAAACTAATGAGTGATCATAATTACACACCAAAATCTAAATTCGGAAAGTGGTTTAACGATAGATTACCCCTATTGTCATTAGCAAACCATCTTACTGATTACCCAACACCAAAAAATCTAAATTATTGGTGGACATTTGGAGGCATTTTAACTTTTTGTTTAATTACACAGATTGTTACAGGCTTAACATTAGCCATGCATTATATTGCTCATGCTGATATGGCCTTTGATAGTGTTGAGCATATCATGAGAGATGTAAATTACGGTTGGTTAATTAGATACATTCATTCCAATGGAGCCTCTATGTTTTTTTTAGCCGTTTACATTCATATATTTAGATCTCTATTTTATGGATCTTATAAAGCTCCAAGAGAGATAATCTGGATATTAGGAATTATAATTTATTTACTGATGATGGCGGCTGCATTTATGGGATATGTTCTTCCATGGGGACAAATGAGTTTTTGGGGAGCAACAGTTATAACAAATCTTTTTAGTGCTATTCCACTAGTTGGAGAAGGTATAGTCACATGGTTATGGGGCGGCTATTCTGTTGATAATCCTACGCTTACAAGATTTTTTACATTACATTATTTAATTCCATTTTTAATATTAGGTTTAGTTGTATTACATATTTGGGCATTACACGTTCCTGGAAATAATAACCCAGTTGGTATTGATATAAAGAAACCATCTAAAGATACGGTTCCGTTTCATCCGTATATTGTAATCAAGGATACATTCGCATTATTAATGTTTATGATAATTTTTGCTTTTTTTGTTTTTTATTCTCCAAACGTTTTAGGGCACGCAGATAATTATATTGAGGCAAATCCAATGGTAACACCAGCGCATATTGTACCGGAGTGGTACTTATTACCTTTTTATGCAATTTTAAGATCTGTACCAGATAAGCTCTTAGGGGTGATTGCGATGTTATCTGCAATTTTAATACTCGCTGCCTTGCCGTGGTTAGACACATCTAAAATAAGATCTGCTGTATTTAGACCTTTGTATAGACAATTTTATTGGATTTTAGTTTTAGACGTACTAGTTTTAGGATACGTGGGAGCAATGCCAGCTGAGGGATTATATTTACTAATCGCAAGAGTTGCTACCGCTTATTATTTTGCGCACTTCTTAATAATTCTTCCATTACTTGGATTTAAAGAGAAAACTCTGCCTTTACCATTTAGTATATCAGATCCAGTTTTAGGAGGATCAGCCAATTTATCTATGGCAAAAAGTGATAAAAAAGAGGGTTGAGGAGTGAGAGCTTTTAAAATTCTATTAATCACTTTTTTATTTTTTACCGTACCTCTTCAAATAAATAGCGCTGAAAAAGTTGAATTATTAAAGACAGATTGGTCTTTTAAAGGACCTCTAGGCAAGTTTGATAGATCATCATTACAAAGAGGATATCAAGTGTACACCGAGGTGTGTGCAGCCTGCCATTCAATGAAATATTTAAGTTATAGAAATTTAATGGAAAAGGGTGGGCCTGAATTTTCAGAGGCTCAAGCAAAATCTATAGCAGCAAGTTTTGAGGTCACTGATGGTCCAAATGCTGATGGAGAAATGTTTTCAAGACCCGCAAGATTATCTGATAAATTTCCAATGCCATATCCAAATGAGAAGGCAGCCCAAGCAGCTAATGGAGGTGCTTACCCACCAGACATGTCTGTTTTGGCTAAAGCTAGAAAAGGAGGCGTAGATTATCTTTATTCAGTCTTATTAGGTTATACAGAGCCTCCAGCTGGAGTTACTTTGGATGAAGGCGTTTATTACAATAAGTTTATGTATGGAAACAAAATTAAAATGCCAAAAGTTCTTGAGGATGACTTAATAGAGTATGGAGATGGTACTTTAGCTACAGAAGAGCAAATGGCGAAGGATGTTGTTACGTTTTTGATGTGGTCAGCAGAGCCACATTTAGAGGCAAGACATAAAATGGGTTTTAGAGCAATTATATATTTGACTATTTTGACTATACTAGTTTATTTCAGTATGAAAAAAATTTGGTCACGTGTTGAATCTGAAGTTTAATACATCGCCATCTTTTACGATATAGTCTTTACCCTCTAACCTCATTTTTCCGCTACTCCTAGATTGTGTCCAACCTTGATTGTTTATGAAATCTAGATAAGAAACAGTCTCTGCTTTAATAAATCCTTTCTCAAAATCTGAGTGTATTTTGCCAGCAGCATTAGGTGCAGTACTATTCTTTTTAATGGTCCATGCTCTTGTTTCTTCAGGACCAGATGTAAAAAATGTGTCTAATTCTAATATATCATAACCTTTTTTGATCATTAATTTTAGGCCTGTTTCATCCGAACCAATCATTTTCATGTAGTTTACTTTTTCCTCGTTGCTTAATTGATTAATTTGATTTTCAATATCTGCTGAAATTATTAATGTATTTTTTTTACCAAATTTTTCAGTGAATAAATTAGTATATTTATTTCCATTTTTAATACTTTTCTCGTCTACATTACATACGTATATTTTAGGTTTAAGCGATAGAAGACCAGATTTATTTATGGTAGCAAGATCAAATTTTTCATTTATTTTGATAAGGTCTTTATTATTATTTAAACAGTCTGCGGTAGTCTCTAAAATATCTTGCTGTTCTTTATCTAAGCTTTTTTTATTTTTTTTATCTAATCTTTTTTGTATTGATTCAAGATCAGCCAGCATCATTTCTGTCTCAATTATTTCTAAATCTCTAACCGGATCAACTGTTTGATTGACATTTTGAATATTTGAGGAGTCAAAACATCTGATCATGTGCAATATTGCATCCACCTCTCGTATATGAGATAAAAATTTATTCCCTAGGCCTTCACCTTTAGATGCACCTTTTACTAAGCCGGCTATATCAACGAAAGAAATTGTAGTATTAATTTTTTTTTTTGATGATGATATTTCCGCTAACTTATCAAGTCTCTCGTCTGGTACTGGAACTATTCCAATATTTGGATCAATTGTACAAAACGGGAAATTCTCCGCTTGAGCTTTATTAGAATTAGTCAAAGCATTAAATAAAGTAGACTTACCAACATTTGGTAACCCAACTATACCACACTTAAATCCCATTACTTATTATTAACAGTGCTTGAAAATAGATCCAACTTTTTATCTAACAAAATTGGAAGTGATTCTGTTATATTTTTTGTTATTGTTCCAATTTCCTCTTTTTCTTCATCATTAAAATCTTGAAGAACGTGTTCTGCAACTTGAATGTTATTTTTTGGCTGACCAATACCAATTCTTACTCTAGAATATTCTTTTCCGATAAATTTATCTATTGATTCAATACCATTATGCCCTGCACTGGATCCCCCAAATTTTGTTTTAATTTTTCCGAAGTCTATATCTAGATCATCGTGAAAAACAATTACATCCTCAGCATCAATTTTAAAACCAATGTTATGTCTATTATTCTCAGAATTTGGCGTGGGGTTACCTAAGCCTACAAATAAAAGCATATTATGAGTTATTTAGAGTTTTCAATTAAATTATTTCTTGTCTGAAGCTTTTTTATCAGCAGGAGCTTTTTTATCATCACCTTTTTTTGTATCGTCTTTTTTCTCGCCCTTATCTGAGTCTGGTGATGCTGTCTTAGCTTCTCCTTCGGCGCCCTCTGCTGCTGCAGCTTCTCCTTCAGCACCCTCAGCTCCTTCCGCAGCCTCTGCAGGCTTTTCGGGTTCTTTAATTACAGTTGGTGCAGCAAGTGTTGCCACTACAAAATCTCTTCCTCTAATTGTCGGTTCAACATTTTCTGGAAGTTTAATTGAGGAAATTTTGAAACTTTGACCAATATCCACACCATCTAGATCGACAATTAACTCTGATGGGATATTTTCTGTGGGGCAATTTAATTCTACTTTTCTTCTTACTATATTAAGAACACCACCTCTTTTTAAACCAGGCGAATTTTCTGAGTTAATAAATTTAACTGGAATTTCAAGTTTAACTTTTCCTCCTTTTACAATTCTCAAAAAATCAACATGTATTGGTTCATCAGTAACCGTATCAAAAACTACTTCTCTTGGTAAAACATTTAAATCTTTTCCCTCAATCTTAATATTAATTATATTTGATAAGAAATTCTCTTTATCTATAAATGTTTTAAGAATTTTTTTTGAAAAAGATATATTTTGATTTTTCTCTTTACCGCCATAAATAACAGCAGGAATTTCACCCTTAGCCCTTAATGAATTAAGGTCACCTTTTGTTTTTGTTAATCTTAAGTTTGCTTCAATTGAATTCATAAAAATAAACGCGTTTTAACCCAACTCATTTAATAACTCAAGTAAATTATTTGAACAAATCCGAAACCGATGTGGAATTTGAAATTCTTTTTAAAGCCTCTCCAAGTAAATTAGATATACTCAATACTTCAATGTTTTTTGCATTTTTTAATTTTTTAGAATTATCAATTGTATCTGTTATTACTAAATTTTTTATTGGAGAATTTCTAATTTTTTTGACCGCATCTCCACTAAGTACTCCATGGGTAATGTAAACATGAATTTCTTTGGCACCCTTACTTTTTAACATTTTTGCAGCGTTTACAATTGTTCCTCCAGAGTCAATTATGTCATCAACCATGATACATATTTTATTTTTCACATCTCCAATGATATTCATAACCTCTGATTTTCCAGGAGCAGGTCTTCTCTTATCCACAATGGCTAAATTAACATTTAAAAGTTTACTCAATCCTCTTGTTCTTGCTACCCCTCCAACATCAGGTGAAACACAAACAATATTATTTAATTTTAATTTCTTTTTAATGTGTCTAAAAAATATTGGCGTAGCATATAAGTTGTCTACTGGAATATCAAAAAATCCTTGAATTTGTCCTGCATGCAAATCAACAGTCACAACTCTATCTGCACCAGCCTTGGTTATAAGGTTCGATATAAGCTTTGCGGATATAGAAGTTCTTGGAACTACTTTTCGATCTTGTCTTGCATAACCAAAATAGGGAATTACCGCAGTAATATTTTTTGCTGATGATCTTTTCAAAGCATCTATACATAATAGCATTTCAAGCAGATTATCGTTAGCAGGTGATGATATAGATTGAACCAAAAAAATATTATTACCTCTAATATTTTCATTAATCTCTACATATATTTCACCATCAGAAAATTTTCTTATATTTGAATTAACAAGTTTTGTTTTAAGATATTTTGATAACTTAACGCTTAAATGTTTATTACTATTTCCGGTTAATAATTTCATTGAGATAACCTAATTAATCATAATTAATGAGAGATTTCTACCATAATCATTTTCTTTTTTTTTTAGTGATCTTCTTGCACTAAAATAAGTATTTACCCCTGAAAAGGTGTCTTTATTAATAAGTTTAATTTTTTTTATCCCAAGCTTTTTCATCTCTAATATAATGTACTGTTTGAGATTAAAAAAATATTTTTTATTTTTAGATTTAAAAAAAATTTTATTTTTTTTATCTTTTTTAAGAAATTTTTTTAAAAAATCATCTTTTACTTCATAACTATTTTGCGATATACAGGGTCCAATTATAAGCGCTCCCCTCCAGCCTGCATGTATTACTGAAATTATCTCTTTATTTGGATCAAATAAAACTATTGGCGCACAATCGGCTGTTAACACTCCTATAGGGGTATTAATTTGTTTGGTTATTAATGCATCACACTTAAATCTACTTTTGATTGATTTATTTTTAATAAAATAAAATTTATTGCTATGAATTTGTTTTGGTAAATGAATTTTTTTTGTATTTGATTTTAGTTTTTTTAATACGATACTTAAATTTTTTTTTATATTGTTTTTTTTATCGTTTGATCCGACTCCACAATTTAAACTTTTATAAATTCCTTTTGAGACACCTCCTTTCGATCCAAAAAACCCATATGTAACACTCCTTTGGGGCGATAATTTTTTTGTCTTAATCAATTTCAAAAACCAATTTTAAATTTAGTTTTGTTATTTGTTAGAAGCATCACTTTAAAAACATCACCCATAAATTGTTTTCCAATCAATTTTTCTAACCTATAATAAATGTTCGCCTTATCCGAAAAATTCATTTTTTTTGATACCATTTCTGCTCTTTCAACAATACCTAACTTTTTCAAAAAACTGCCCTGTGTTGTAATTCCAGAAATATTAAATCCAACTTTCTTTGCAATTTTTTTTAAAAAATCAAAGGGTAAACTATGTGTAATATCACATTTTTTATAATGCTCTAAAATATTGACAATTTTATGATTTGAAAAACCTCGTAATGTATTTTTCATCTTTTTGTCGAAATAACCATAATCAATAATCAGAAGACCACCATTTTTTTTTGCAATTATTTTATAAATAGACTTCAAATATTTGATCGTATTTTCAGAAACTTCTATAAAAGTTTGATTGTTACTTAACTTAACTCCTATTTTTTTATCTAAAGAATTTATATTAGTTTTTTGGTCAACATAAACTAAACTTTTGTTTCTAGAAAATTTTACTTTTCTCTCAAACCATGCTTTATCTTTCTTTAAAAATTGCTTAATAGGAAATGAGTCAAAAAATTCGTTGGCTAAAAATAAACATGGACCGTCTTTAATTTTTTCCAAATTATTAATCCAAATTATACTACTATTTTTAATTTTAAATTTCTGTTTTCTTTTGAGATATGGACTTTTTTCATGAATATAAAAACAATAATTTTTTTTAAATTGTGAAAACTTATTTAAAGTATTTAAGATATTAAAAGACATTTCTCCATTACCTCCACCCATATCAATAATATTAATTTTTTTTGGTTTATTTAACTTTTCCCAAAAACTTAAAATCCATATCGCTAGCATCTCTGAAAAGAAAATTGATATATTTGAGGATGTTATAAAATCACCTTTCTTACCAAAAGGGTCTTTTGACATATAATACCCATCTCTTTTATCATATAATGAATTTTCGATAAATTTATCTAGACCGATTATCTTATTTTTATAATCTTTCATTTTTCTTTAATAAAAAAAATCCAATTGAAAAAAAAATTAGACATAAAATTTGCCCCAGCGTTAGATTAAATAATAAATATCCAATTTGTAGATCTGGTTCTCTAAAAAATTCAATAAAAAATCTAAAAGTTGAGTAAAACACTAAAAATAACGCAGATATAAAACCTTTTCTCTCTAAAAAATTATTTTTTACTAAAATAGTTAAAATTAAAAAAAGTATAATACCCTCAAAACCAGCTTCATAAAGTTGCGAAGGATGACGAGACACGTTATCAACCTTTGCAAAAGTTACACCCCATGAAACAGTTGTCTCTTTTCCATACAATTCAGAGTTTAAAAAATTGGCAACTCTTCCAAAGAAAATACCAATAGGCGCAACTAAAGAAATCAAGTCTAAAAATATGTAAGGATTGAAATTATTTTTTTTTGAAAATATATAGGTTCCTATAATAACTCCAATTAGTCCCCCATGAAAAGACATACCACCTTCCCATATCATAAAAACTTCTGAAAAATTACTTAGATAGTATTGTGGGTTATAGAAAATTACATAACCCAATCGTCCCCCAAGAATTATACCTAAAATTATATAGGTCAAGAGGTCATCTAAATTTTTGAAATATTTTTGATCTTTATCTAAAAATTTTTTAATTATTAGCCATCCAAATAAAATTCCAAAAATATATGCTAACGAATACCATCTTATTTCTATTGAAAATACGGTAAATGCAACTGGGTCAAAATTATTTATAAACATTATTTAAAATTATATTATAAGGATATATTAATTTTTTTAAGCATAATATGACAAAATCAAAATTCGTAATTGATAAAATTGCTAAATTATTAGAGCAAGGTTTGATATCATACAAAGATCTTAGTAACGAAATACTCAATATTATAAAGTCAAAAAAAGATGAGATTATTTTTAAATTAGATTTATCCACCAAAGAGGAACTAGAAATAGTAAAAAAAAGACTAGAAATACTTGAAAAGAAATTAAATAAAAAAAACAAATCGGCTAAAATTAAAAAGGTAAAAAAATCTTAACTCTTAACCCACCCAAACTTGAGTTTTCCAACTTAATACTACCGCCATGTGATTGTATCATGTCTGATGCTATTGACATCCCAAGACCAACACTTGATTTAGAATCTCCTCTGCTTTTATCTATTTTGTAAAATGGTTTGAAAACATTTTCTCGTTCTTTTTCAGGTATACCTATGCCATTATCATCTATATTAATTACAATATTGTTTGCACTTTTTTTAATATCAATTACTACTTTATCACTATATTTTAGTGCATTATCAATAAAATTACTCAACGATCTTTTTATAAGATTTTTTCTCCCTATAAAAAGAATTTCAGATTTTTTTTCAAAGAAAATTTTTTTTGTTTCATACTTGCTTACGGTTTTTGATACTAGATCAGAAATATCAAAATTCTCACTTTTCTCATTCGACCTATTGCTAGAGAATTGAAGATATTCATTAAGCATTTTTTCCATTTCAATGACATCATCAGACAGTTTTTTTTCTATTTCTTTATCTTTAATAAACGCAAGCTGGAGTTTAATTCTTGTTAATGGTGTTCGTAAATCATGGCTTATTCCTGATAACATTTCTGATCTTTGATTTAAGTGTCTAATTATACGCTTTCTCATTTTATCAAATTCATATCCAGCTTGTCTTATCTCTAATGCGCCCGAGGGTCTATATTCTCCAATATCTTCACCTCGACCAAACTTTTCAGATGCCTTTGCTAAATTTATAATAGGCCTAGTTTGATTTTTTAAAAAAATTAGTGCCACAATAATTAATAAAAATGCTGGCAAGGTAATCCATAAAGCAAAAATTCTTGCAGAAGAATTAGCCACTCTGTCTTTTGGAATAACAAACTGAAAATATCCATTTAGATATTTAATTTTTAAATCAATAAAATCCTTTAAAGAAGTTGTATCAAACCAATAATTTGAAAATTCTGACTTAAGTTCTCTTCTTAATGTTCTGTCCATAGGGCTAAACCACCTCTCCAAATCCTCTTTTGGTAAAACCGAATGGGGCAGATAATCTACTTTTACATTATGTGACTCAAAAAAAAGTTTTGTAAGAGAGTCCTTATTGTATTGTTCATTATCATAAGCATCTATAAAAAATTTAATTTCTCCAATCAAAGCCCTAGTCATTCCTTTATTAGTTTTTATCCAAAGACTATCAAAAAAAACAATTGATATTGTTATTTGTAGAATAATTATTGGTGCGGCAACAATTAATAATGCTCTATAAAATAATTGTTTAGGTAATAATTTTTTTATAAAACTATTCAATCCATAAAACATAACCAGATCCTCGTATTGTTTGTAGATATTTTGGTTTTTTTGAGTCTATTTCTATTTTTTTTCTTAACCTTGTAATTATTACATCAACAGATCTCTCTTTATCTATATCTATCAAGTTGCCAATATAGTCTCTTGAAAAAATTTCTCCTGGCGAGTTTATCATTTTTTCTAAAATAATTTTTTCAGTATTATTAATTTTAAATTGTTCTGATTTTTTTTGAATTATAAGTTTATTTAAATCAATTGTAATATTATCAAATTCTATAAGTCTTTTTGTGCTTCTAATTTTTGTTTTCACTAATATATTTTTAATTCTCAGAACAAGCTCTCTAGGTTCAAAGGGTTTTGGTAGATAATCGTCAGCGCCTATCTCTAGACCCTCAATACGCTCATCAGGTTGACCTTTTGCAGTTAAAAGAATTACTGGAGTATTAATTTTACCTCTATTTTGTGAGATAAAATCTAAGCCACTTTGACCTGGCATCATTATGTCTAGGACAATTAAATCAAATTTAATTGCAAGTATTTTTTCTTGAGCATCCTCTGCGCTACTAGCTGTGGTGATTAAAAAATTTTTCTCAGATAGATATTTTTTTAATAAATTTCTTATTCCATCATCATCATCTACAACTAATATATGTGCTTCAAATTTTTTCATTAATTATTTTTTTTATAACATTATTAAAATTATTTACCTCATTCGAAGTAGAATTTAAAAGAGCATTGTAAATTCTTTTTTTTTGGGCTGAGAAAATTTCTTCAAAAATTTTCATACCTTTTTTTGTCAGGTAAACATGTTTTAATCTTGTGTCTTTTTCCCCTTTTTTAAATAGTATGATATCTAATTTAACAAGCTCTTTAATAACTCGATTAAGACTTTGTTTTGTTATTTTGAGCTTTTTTAAAAGATTAGAAATTGTTATCCCTTCATTGATGGAAATGATATGTATTACCTTGTGATGAGCTATTCCCAATGAATGTTTATCGAGTGTTTTTTTTGCATCATTAAATGACTCCCTGTAGCTTACAAAAAGCTTCTCAATAAACTCTTTTAAATGATCATCTTTTAAATATAAAAGATCTTTCATATTGGTAAGTTATATTGACATATTATATTTAGAAAGATATTTTTTTAATAAAATATATTTTTCTTATGATACCTTACGATAAAAGATCTGGCAAAATTTGGTATAATGACAATCTAGTAGATTGGGGCGATGTTAAATTGCATGTTCTTAGCCACGGCTTACATTATGCTAGCTGTGTATTTGAAGGTGAAAGGGTTTACGATGGAGCTATTTTTAAACTTGAAGAGCATACAGAGAGATTTTTTTATTCAGCAAAAAGAATGGGTTTCACTATACCGTTCTCACAAGATCAAATCAATGAAGCGAGTAAAAAAATAATATCTATACAAAAAGTAAATAATGGTTATGTAAGACCAGTCGCTTGGCGTGGAAGTGAGATGATGGCAATATCCGCTCAACAAACAAAAATTCATGTTGCTATTGCAACATGGGAGTGGGGCTCATACTTTGACCCAAAATTAAAAACAGAAGGCATTAAATTAAATATTTCAAAATGGAAAAGGCCATCACCAGAGTCAATTCCCTGGGATACAAAAGCTGCTGGTTTATATATGATATGTACTTTATCTAAACATGATGCAGAAAGTCAAGGTTACACAGATTCTTTAATGCTCGATCATGAAGGAAAAGTTGCATAAGCAACTGGTGCAAATATTTTTTTTAAAGATAAAGAAGGAGTTTTACACACACCAATTCCTGATTCATTTCTTGATGGAATAACATCATCCATTGATAGATTTAATTTTAAAGTATGCAATACTATTATGGAACTTTCTAAAAGCTATCAAGATATTGTAAGAAAGAAAATCGCTGCTTAATTTTTATTATCTTCAGAAATTGCATGGTCGATACCTTTTCTCAAATAATCATAACCTGTATAAAGTGTCAGAAAAGCTGACAGCCAAAGTAAAATCATCCCAATTGTTTGAGCATTATAGTCTTGAAAATTAATTAATTTATTCCCAGTTTCACCAGTAAGTAAAAGTGCAATAGAAAACATTTGAAGAAAAGTTTTTAATTTTGCTAAATTAGAGACAGGAAGTTTAATTTGTCCTTTAGCTAAAAATTCTCTTAAACCTGATATCAAAATTTCTCTGGTTAAAATAATTATTGCAGCGATAACTTCATAATTTCTAATTGTTCCATCCATCACTAATAAAATAAGTGCTGTAGCAACAATAATTTTGTCTGCAATTGGGTCTAATAGCTCTCCTAATTTAGACTCTTCTTTGAACATTCTAGCTAATAGTCCATCAAGAAAATCAGTAAAAGAAGCCACTAAAAACAAAACAAATGGTATTAAATCTCCGTAAAAACCAGGAAGATAAAACGCGAATACAAAAATTGGTACTATAATAATTCTTCCTATAGTTAAGTAATTTGGAATTTTTATTTTCATTCGTGGAAAAAATTATAAATTTTTTTTGCAACCTTTTCTTCAACTCCATCAACTGACTGAATCTCATCTAAACTTGCTGACTCAACAGCTCGAGCTGATCCAAAATGATTTAATAATGCTCTCTTTCTAATTGATCCAATTCCCTCGATTTGATCAAGTAAAGAACTAGTCATACCTTTCTTTCTTTTAGCTCTATGTGCACTCACTGCAAATCTATGGGCTTCGTCCCTAATTCTTTGCAAGAAAAATAGAGTTGGATCGTTTTTTTCAAATTTAAGCTCTTTTCCGTTGTGAAAGAAAACCTCATTACCACTGTTTCTCAATTTACCTTTTGCTATGGCTATCACAGGGATATCATGAAGTCCTAGTTCATTAAGACTTGATCTTGCACTTGAATATTGACCTTTACCACCATCTATTAAAACAAGATCAGGAAAAGTCAGATAGTTATCTTTTTCTTGAAGCGCTCTTTTAAATCTTCTTTCTAAAACTTCTTTAATCATGCCATAATCATCTTGACTGTTTTCTCTAATTTTAATGTTAAATTTTCTGTATCTTTTTTTAATAAATCCTTCTTCTCCATATGTTATTAAAGCACCAACACTATTTGTGCCTTGAATATGGCTATTATCATAAACTTCAATTAAATTAATGTTTGTTTCTAAATTAAATTTTTTAGCTACTGACTCAAATAATTCTTTATTATTTTGGCTTTCGTAAAGTTTTCTACTTAAACTATCCTTTGCATTTTTAATTGCTTGATTGATTACTTTTAATTTTGATCCTTTTTTTGCAACAGAAATATTAATTTGTTTATCCTCTTTTTTTGATAGAGTTTTTTCAATTAAGTCTTTTTCTCTTATATTTTCAGAAAGAATTATTGATGCGGGGACACTTTTATTTTCATAAAATTGAGATACGAATGAATTTAATATTTCACTAAGATTTTCCTCAGCATCGTGTTTGGGATAAAAAGCTTGGTTTCCCCAATTTTGTTTTGATCTATAAAAAAAAACTTGAATACAAGTTTTTCCAGATTCTTTATAACCAGCAATTACATCTGCCTCTACCAGATTTGCTTCATTTACTCTTTGAGAAGACTGAATAATATTTAGTGATTTAATTCTATCTCTTAAAATTGTCGCCTTTTCAAAATCAAGTTCCTCACTAGCCTTTTCCATTTGCTGAGAAAGATTTTTTTGTATCTTTCTTGATTTCCCTGACACAAATTCTATTGCATCGTCAACTGATTGTTTATATTCCTTTTCTTCAATAAACCCTACGCATGGAGCTGAACATCTTTTTATTTGATATAAGATACAAGGTCTTTCTCTATTTTTAAATACTGTATCATCGCATACTCTAAGATGAAAAATTTTTTGTATCATCTTAATTGTCCAATTTGCAGACCCAGCTGATGCAAATGGACCAAAGAAAAATCCTTTAATTTGAGGCCATTTATCTTCTTTACCAATAAAAATAAATGGAAAAGATTTATCATCACGTAAAAGAATATTAAATTTTGGTTTATGTTTTTTAATTAAATTTGCTTCAAGTAATAAAGCTTCGCTTTCATTAGAAGTAGTTGTTATTTCAATTTTTTTGGTCTGAGACAACATTCGCTCTGTCCTAATTATGTGATTTTTTTCTGACACGTAGCTTTTTAATCTATTAGGTAAATTCTTAGCTTTTCCGACATATAAAATTTCATTTTTTGAATTAATCATTTTGTAAACACCCGGGAGCTTAGGTATTAATGCTAGTTCTTTTTTGATTACTTCTTTTCCTATTTCAGAGCTGATCATGGCTTCTTTTTTTTGATATTTGAATTCCGACAGAGGAACAATCTTTCAGTACCTCTAGTTTTTCAATTTTAAGAGATATTTTGCCAATTCGTTTATCTTTAAATAATTCATCAAATACATCCTCAGCTAAAGTTTCAAGAAAATTATAATGTCTATTTTTAACAAGTTTTTTTACTAATCTTACAAGCTTAGCGTAATTTACTATAGATTTTAAATCTTTATCATTTGTTGGTTTTTTATCCTCATAATTTGCTTCTAAACTAAACTTTACTTTTTGAGGTTTTTCTTTTTCAAAGTCATAATAGCCTAACTTAAGATTTAAAATTAATTCACTAATAATAACTTTTTTTTCGTAATTAAATAGACTTTTACTTTTTTCTAATTTTATGATCTTAAAATTATTTTTTTTCATTCTTTTCCCTTCAAAATATCTGGTGTTTGCCAATTAAGGCTTTGACCACTATCCAAAGCTATAACCTGTCCAGTAATAGAGCTGTTTTTAATAAAGAAGTCAACAGCATTACAAACTTCATCTACATTAACTTGTTTTTTTAGTGGTGTCGCCAGGTATTGATTTTTAAAATGTTTCATTGATTGTCTTTTATTTTTAATTGTAGGTCCAGGAGCTATACCGTTAACCCTAATTTGAGGGGCTAAACTCATCGCACTTGTTTTGGTCAAGGTATATAAACCGGTTTTACTCAAAGTATAAGAGAAAAAAAATGGCGTTAGTTTAAAAACCCTTTGGTCAATAATATTAATAATATTATTATTTTTTCCTTTAATATTTTTAGAAAATTCTTTTGAGAGGTAGGCAGGGGCTTTTAGGTTATCGTTTTCAAATAGAGAGGCATTATTTATCAAACAATCAAAATATTTTAATTTTGACTTTGCAAATTTGATAATTTTTTTTAAATCACTATCTTTATTAAGATCAGCTTTTATTAAATATATTTTTGATCCTTTTAGAGATAATTTTTTTTTTAAATCCTCAGCTTTAGATTTTGATTTGTTGAAGTGAATAACTATTTCTTTATTTGGGCCAGATAACTTATTGGCAATTGCAGCACCAATTCTTGTGGCTCCACCAGTAATAATTATCTTTTTTGCTTCCATTTTTTATCCTTTTTTTTAGTCACTCTTGTACCAGGCATTCCTAAAGTTGATCTTCCTTTTGGGTATATTTTATTTTTAACATCGTACTGCCTAATTTTTGGATTTAAAGTAATTTCAAGTTCTGTGGTTTGTAATTTTCTAATTTCGTCTCTTATCTTTGCTGCTTCCTCAAATTCTAAGTTGGATGCAGCTTCTTTCATTTTTTTATCAAGCCCTTTTAGGTGTTTTTTTAAGTTTCCACCAATATTCGACCCTTCGCTTATTTTGACATAATCCTTTTCGTAAACGCTTTCTAATATGTCGCTAATCTCTTTTTTTACAGTTTTAGCATCAATGTTATGTTTTTTATTATAAGCTAATTGTATTTTTCTTCGTCTCTCTGTTTCTTGAATTGCTTTTTTTATACTTTTAGTCTCTTTATCAGCATATAAAATTACTTTTCCTTCTAT
>LUMI01001079.1_pt2 | contig 18611 bp, 17 predicted proteins | sample 729681 | NCBI WGS metagenome assembly LUMI01 (sample SAMN03860267, study PRJNA289734) | marine metagenome | biome: seawater column; feature: ocean; material: water; isolation source: Red Sea water column Station 34 - depth 10m | place: Saudi Arabia: Red Sea | collected 2011-10-15 | depth 10 m
GAAGGTGGATATTTAACTAATAGTGATGGTGAAAGATTTATGGAAAGATATGCTCCAAATGCAAAAGATCTAGCATCAAGGGATGTAGTAAGCCGAGCAATGACTATTGAAATTAGTGAAAATAGAGGTTGTGGAGATAATGCCGATCATGTGCTACTTCATCTTGAGCACATTGATGCTGATACATTACATAAAAGATTACCTGGTATTTCAGAAACTGCAAAAATATTTGCCGGAGTTGATCTGACTAAAGATCCAATACCAGTTCTTCCAACGGTTCATTATAATATGGGTGGTATACCGACAAATTATAGAACAGAAGTTCTAAGGCCAACAAATGAAAATCCAGATAATGTATGTGAAGGTTTAATGGCTGTTGGTGAGGCTGCATGTGTTTCTGTACACGGTGCTAATAGATTAGGAACAAATTCATTAATCGATCTTGTTGTTTTTGGCAAAGCAGCTAGTCTAACATGTAAAGAAAAAGTAAAACCAAATTCTAAAAAAATTGAAATTAGTAAATCAAAAACAGATAATATTATTGAGCGATTTGATAAGATTAGAAACAGCAAAGGAAACTCTACAACTGGAGAACTTCGTACTTCCATGCAACATATAATGCAGCAAAAATGTGCAGTATTTAGAACACATGATCTCATATCAAAAGGTATTGAAGAATATTCAAAAGTTGAGAGCTCAATGGATGACATAGATATTAAAGACAAATCATTAATCTTTAATACGGACTTGGTCGAAGCTTTAGAGTTACACAATTTAATGGCACAATCAAAAGTTACTCTTCATTCTGCGTTAAATCGAACTGAAAGTAGAGGCGCACATGCAAGAGAAGATTATAAAGAAAGAGATGATAATAATTGGTTAGTTCACTCTTTAGCCTGGTTAAACGATAAGGGAGATGTGAGTATGGGTTCCAGAGGTGTTCATATGAATACTCTAACTAATCATGTTCAACCAATACCACCTAAAAGAAGAGTTTACTAATGGCTCAGTTTACACTTCCTGCAAATTCAAAAATAACTAAAGGGAAAACTCACCAACTAAAAGAACCTGCAAACGATCCAAAGAAACTTGCAATCTACAGATGGGATCCCGAAGATGATAAAAATCCTAGGATAGATAATTATGAGATAGATCAAGAAAAGTGTGGCCCAATGGTATTAGACGCACTTATGAAAATAAAAAACGAAATTGATCCAACTTTAACATTTAGAAGATCTTGCAGAGAAGGAGTTTGTGGTTCCTGTGCTATGAATATTGATGGTGTTAACACATTAGCATGTTTGAAAAGTATGTCTGATGTTAAGAATGAAATAAAAATTTACCCTCTTCCACATATGCGTGTAGTAAAAGATTTAGTTCCAGATCTTAGTAAGGCTTATGAGCAACTGGCTTCCATTAAACCTTGGTTGCAGCGTGAAAAAACAAATGAAGAAAAAAACTCAGGAGACGAAAAAAAACAATCACCAAAAGATAGAGAAAAACTAGATGGTAAATGGGAGTGTGTATTATGTTTTTGCTGCACTACTTCTTGTCCAAGTTATTGGTGGAATGGAGATGAATATCTAGGACCTGCAGTCCTTTTACAAGCAGCAAGATGGGTAAGTGACTCTAGAGACTCAGAAAGAAAAGAGAGATTAAAAGCAATAAATGATTCATTAAAACTTTATAGATGTCATTCAATAATGAATTGTACTAGGTCTTGTCCTAAAGGTCTAAATCCAGCCAAAGAAATTGCTGGACTTAAAAAGGCTATTGTTACAGAATTGTAATTAAAGTATAAAACTTAAATGAGAAAAAAAATTGCTCTTATTGGAGCAGGCAATATCGGTGGGACTTTAGCACAACTTGTTAGTTTAAAAGAATTAGGTGATGTAGTTTTATTAGATATTTTTGAAGGGATGCCTAAGGGTAAATCTTTAGATCTTGCTCAGTCATCTTCCATTGAGGGATTTCATGCAGATTTTAAAGGTACTTCAAGTTTTAGAGATATCAAAAATTCTGATGTAGTAATAGTTACTGCAGGTTTTCCAAGAAAACCAGGCATGTCCCGAGATGATCTTGTAGAAAAAAATTCTATTATTATTCAAAATGTAGGGAAAAATATTAAAAAATATTGTCCAAAAGCATTTGTTATATGCATTACTAATCCACTCGATGCAATGGTAAGTGTCCTTCAGAAATCATCAGGCCTTAAAACAAATATGTGTATTGGTATGGCAGGTGTTTTGGATAGTGCAAGATTAAAATACTTTTTATCCAAGGAGTTTAATGTGTCAATTAATGATATCAGCGCTTTTGTCTTAGGCGGTCATGGAGACACGATGGTTCCACTTATGCGATACTCAACAGTATCAGGTATTCCTGTACCTGAATTAATAAAGATGAAGTGGACAACAAAAAAAAATATCGACAAAATTATTCAAAGAACACGTGATGGTGGTGCTGAAATTGTAAAACTCATGAACACATCTGCCTATTATGCACCAGCTTCTTCAGCTATACAAATGGCAGAGTCATTTTTGTTAGATCAAAAAAGATTATTACCATGTGCTGCATATCTTAATGGTGAATATGGAGTAAAAGGACTATATGTTGGAGTTCCAGTTATCATTGGCAAAAAAGGTGTTGAAAAAATTATTGAATTAAAACTTAATAATAATGAAAAGAAAGAATTTAATCATTCCGTTAAAGCAGTAAAATCATTAACTACATTGTCTAACAAGCTTCTAAATAAGAAAAATAAAAAATAATTGTATTTTTCATCTAATCTAACTATTACCTTTTTATCAAAATGAATTTGCATGAATACCAAGCTAAAGATCTACTAAGAAAGTACAATCTACCTATACTTGAAGGCAAAAGTTACATTGAAAATGTTGATGATTTAGAAAAAGATTTACAAAATATAAAAGGACCACCTTGGGTTATCAAATCACAGATACATGCTGGAGGAAGAGGAGCAGGGAAATTTTTAAAACCATTTAATACAAAAGGTGGAGTACAAATAACAGAATCAATTGATGATGCACAAAAAATTGCAAAAGGAATGATGGGTAACATATTGATTACAAAACAAACAGGTAATGAGGGAAAGTTAGTAAATAGAATTTATTTAGAAGCTGGATGTGAAATTGATAGGGAATATTATTTAAGTATTCTTCTTGATAGGAATCAATCAAAATTAATGATGATGGTATCTGATGCTGGTGGTGTAGACATAGAAGATGTAGCTGAGAAAACACCAGAAAGAATTCAATATGTTTATTTTGATAACTTAGAAGATTTTACAATTAGTGATAGTCTTCAAAATAAATTAAATTTTTCTATTAATGAGTTTAACCAATTTAAAGAAATTGTTTCAAATTTATGTAAGGCCTATGTCGAAATAGATGCTTCTTTAATTGAAATTAATCCTCTTGTTGTGACAAAAGATGAAAAACTAATTCTTTTAGATGCTAAAATTAATATTGATGATAATGCTCTGTATAGACAGGCTGACATTGAAAAATTAAAAGATACTTCAGAAGAAAATGATTTAGAACTTGAAGCTTCTGAAAACGATATGGTTTACATTAAACTAGATGGAAAAATAGGCTGTATGGTTAACGGAGCTGGGCTAGCTATGGCAACTATGGATATTATTAAACAATTTGGAATGGAGCCAGCCAATTTTTTAGATTTAGGTGGTACTGCAAATAAAGAAAGAGCCATTAAAGCTTTCAAGATCATTCAATCAGATAAAAATGTGAAATCTGTCTTCATAAATATTTTTGGAGGAATCATCCATTGTGATATGATTGCTAATGGCATCATTGATGCAATTAAAGAATTAGATTTTAAACTTCCTGTTGTCCGGTTCACAAGGAACATATCATTCTGAACAAGCTATAGCATATGGTACAAACCTTGTAGGTGGTGTCACGCCTGGTAAAGGAGGGCAGACCCATTTAAATTTACCGGTGTTTAATACCGTTGCTGATGCAGTGAAACAAACTGAAGCAAACGCAACAGTCATTTATGTGCCTGCTAAGTTTGCTGCTAAAGCAATCCACGAAGCTTTAGATGCAAACATTGAATTAATTGTATGCATTACAGAAGGTATTCCAGTCTTAGATATGATTGATATAAAAAAAAGAATTATTAAAAATAAAACATATTTGATTGGACCAAACTGTCCAGGGTTAATCACACCTTCCGAATGCAAGATTGGTATCATGCCAGGTTTCATCCATAAAAAAGGTAAAATAGGTATAGTGAGTAGATCAGGAACATTAACTTATGAAGCTGTTGCACAAACAACAGAGGTAGGATTAGGTCAATCAACATGTGTTGGTATTGGTGGAGACCCAATACATGGTATGGATTTTGTAGATTGTATAAAGTTATTTTTAGAAGACGATGAGACCGAGGGAATATTAATGATAGGTGAAATTGGTGGCGAGGAGGAAGAAAATGCGGCAGAATTTATTTCAAATTCAAAAAGAAAAAAACCAGTTTCAGCATTTATAGCTGGACAATCGGCACCAAAAGGAAAACGTATGGGTCATGCAGGTGCTATCGTTTCAGGCTCAAAAGGTACAGCACATTCCAAAATTAAATCTTTAGAAAATGCTGGAGTTTTGGTGTCAAAATCCCCGGCATCATTGGGAAAAACTATGAAATTAGCAATGCAAAATGGGAATAATTAGTTTCCATTAGTATGATTGTTATGCGAAATGGTTTTAGTTTAATAGAAATCTATGAATGATACTTTCTTAAATAGTGCTAATGCTCCATATGTAGCCGAACTATATTCTAAATTTAGAAATGACCCTGAAAGTGTGGATACAACTTGGAAAGATTTTTTTAATAATTTAAATGAAGATGACTACTCTGTTCTTAAAGATTTTGGAGGACCAGAATGGAAAGAACGTCCATCAAGTATAATAGATAAAAATTACATAACTAAGGTTATAAAATCAAATGCGAATTACAATTCTGAGGAATTTAGAATATCAACCTTAGATTCAATTAGAGCATTAAGATTAATTAGAGCTTTTAGAATTAATGGACATTTAATTGCAGATCTTGATCCTTTAGGAATATCTGAAAGAGAGTATCCTCAAGAATTAGATTATAAAAGCTATGGTTTCATTGAATCAGATTTAGAAAAAGAAATATTCATTGATGGAAGTTTGGGTTTAGAAAAAGGTAAATTAAAAAATATTATTAAAATATTAAAAGAAACTTATTCTGCTTCAATTGGTGTTGAATTTTTACACATACAACAAGCTGATCAAAAACAATGGGTCCAAGAAAGAATTGAAGAAGTAAGAAATAAAACAAATTTTACAAATGAGGGAAAAAAAGCAATCTATAAAAGATTAGTTGAATCAGAACTATTTGAGCAGTTTTTAGATAAAAAGTTTTTAGGTACAAAGAGATACGGTATCGAAGGTGGTGAAGCGATGATACCTGGGATAGAGCAAATTGTTAAACAGGCATGTTTGTCTGGAATTGAAGATATTATTATTGGAACAGCTCATCGAGGTAGACTAACACTTCTATCAAGTGTTTTGGAAATGCCTTACAAAAAAATATTATCAAAATTCCAAGGATCTTTAAACGATCCAAATGAGGTACTAGGTTCAGGTGATGTAAAATATCACTTAGGAGTTTCTGCTGATCGTGAATTTGAAAAAAAGAAAATTCATTTATCGCTCACTTCTAACCCATCACATTTAGAAGCAGTTAACCCAGTTGTGGCAGGAAAAGTAAGAGCTAAACAAACTTTAGCTAAAGATAAAACAACAGATAAAGTTATAGGTTTATTAATTCATGGAGATGCAGCAATAGCTGGACAAGGAGTTGTGGCCGAAACATTTGCTATGTCACAATTAAGAGGGTTTAAAACAGGTGGTACCATTCATTTTGTAATTAACAATCAGATAGGTTTTACAACTATGCCACAATATGGACGATCAGCACCTTATTGTACTGAAATTGCAAAAATGGTTCAGGCACCAATATTTCATGTTAATGGCGATGACCCAGAAGCAGTAGTTCATGTTTGTAGACTTGCAACGGAATTTAGAAATAAATTTAAAGTCGATGTTGTTGTAGATATGTTTTGCTACAGAAGATCAGGACATAACGAAGCTGATGAACCTTCTTTTACTCAGCCACTAATGTATAAGGCTATCAAAAAACAAATTACTACAAGAAAAAAATATGAAAAAAAATTAATTGAGAATAATACTCTTTCAGAAGAAGAATCTAGAGACATTGTAGATTCTTTTAAAAATTTTTTAGATAAAGAATTTGAATCAACTAAAAATTATAAACCAAATAAAGTAGATTGGTTAGAGGGAACTTGGACAGGTTTATCTACTGCAACATTTGATGCAAGAAGAGGAAAAACATCTGTAAAAGAAAAAACATTAATTAACGTTGCTAAAAAAATTCATGAAATACCTGCAGATTTTAATGCTCATAGAAGAATAAAAAAAATTTATGGGGATCGATTAACAAGTGTCATCAATGGAAAAGGTATTGATTGGGCAACCTCTGAAAGTTTAGCTTTAGCAACACTTCTTGATGAGGGATACGGTGTTCGAATATCTGGACAAGATGTTGGAAGAGGAACATTTAGTCATAGACATGGTGTTCTATACGATCAAGAAAACGAAAATCGTTTTGTTCCATTAAGACACTTTCAAAACAAGCAAGGTTACTTTGAAATTATAGATAGTTTTTTATCTGAGTTTGGTGTTCTTGGTTTTGAATATGGATATTCACAAGTTGATCCTAAGACACTTGTTATATGGGAAGCGCAGTTTGGTGATTTTGCAAATGGCGCACAAATTATGATTGATCAATTCATTAGTTCTGGAGAAAGAAAATGGTTGAGAATGTCTGGTTTAACGATGCTTCTTCCCCACGGACATGAGGGCCAAGGTCCTGAGCATACAAGTGGAAGATTAGAAAGATTTTTACAGATGTGTGCGGAAGATAATATGCAAATTGTTAATTGCACAAGTCCTGCTAATTATTTTCATGTTTTAAGAAGGCAACTACATAGAAACTTTAGGAAACCTCTAATTATATTTACACCAAAATCTACACTTAGACATAAATCTAATGTTTCTAATATTGAGGATTATATTAATGGATCAACTTTCCATAGAATTCTTACTGATAAATTATCTGTTAAAGAAAAAAGGAAAAATAAAAGATTAATCATTTGCTCTGGTAAAATATATTTTGAACTTGCAGATCACATAGCAAAAAATAAAATTAAAAATCTCTCCATAATAAGATTGGAGCAGATTTATCCATTTCCTTATGAAAACTTTAGAGATGAATTAAAACATTATACTGATGCTGAAATTATCTGGGCACAAGAAGAGCCAAAAAATATGGGTGCCTGGGGTTTTGTGAAAGGTAGATTGGAAAGTGTTATGCAGGAAGCCAAAGTTAAACAAGAAAAAATATTCTATGTTGGTAGAAGTCCAGCTGCGTCTCCTGCCGCTGGTTCTTTAGAAAGACACTTAAGTAACCAAGAAACTATTATAAAAATGGCAACTGAAGATTCGATTAGCAAAATTATCAAATCTTGGGCAGGTATTTCAACAAAATTAAAGACTAATCTGCCAATTGAATAAATTGACGTAAATGTTATTAAGCATTTAATTAATGAGCACTGAATTAATAGTTCCAACACTTGGAGAGTCAATTACGGAAGCAACTGTTTCAAAATGGCTTAAGAATATAGGCGATAATTTTGAAGCAGATGAACCTTTAGTTGAAATTGAGACAGACAAAATTACAGTTGAAGTACCAGCACCTCATGCAGGCTCTCTAAAAGAAATAAAAGTTTCTGAAGGCACTGACGTTGAAATTGGTGGTATTTTAGGAATCTTAGATGAATCAAAAGGCAAAACACCAAGTCCTAAAAAAACTGAAAATAAAGAAGAAAAAATAAAAGAAGAAGTAAAAGCAGTTAAGGTTGAAACAAAATCTTCGCCTGCCAAATCTTCACCATCTGCAAGAAAAATTGCTGAAGAAAATAATATTAAACTTGAAGATGTCACCTCATCCCGTTCTGATGGAAGAATTAATAAAGAAGATGTAGTTTCTCATCTTTCTTCTTCAAATAAAACAACCACTAACAAAGGTGAAAGAGAAGAAGTTGTTAAAATGTCTAAAATCAGACAGACAATATCTAAACGTTTAAAGGAGGCTCAAAATACAGCAGCCATACTTACGACTTTCAATGAAATTGACATGTCCAAAGTTATGGAAATTAGAAAATCAAAAAACCAAGAATTTCAAAGTCGGTATGAGGTCAAATTAGGTTTCATGTCATTTTTTGTAAAAGCGGTAGTAAAAAGTTTGCAAGAGTATCCAGCTGTGAATGCTGAAATTAAAGATGAAAATATAATTTATAAAAATCATTTTGATATAGGTATAGCTGTTGGAACTGAAAAAGGATTAGTCGTACCAATACTTAAAGACGCCGATCAATTGAGTTTTGGAGAAATAGAAACTAAAATTATTGATCTTAGTACAAAAGCCAAAGATGGAACGCTGACCATGGACGATTTGACTGGTGGAACTTTTACAATTTCAAATGGTGGCGTTTACGGATCAATGCTCAGCACCCCAATAATCAATAGACCTCAATCTGGAATTTTAGGGATGCATAATATTCAAAAAAGAGCAGTAGTTGTAAATGATGAAATAGTAATTAGGCCAATGATGTATGTTGCATTAAGTTATGATCATAGAATTATTGATGGAAAAGAAAGTGTTGGATTTTTAGTGAAAGTGAAAGAACTTCTAGAAGATCCATCCGAATTAGTATTAGGAATATAAAATGGAAGATTTTGATTTAATAGTAATTGGTGCGGGACCTGGTGGATATGTAGCTGCAATCAGAGCAGCTCAACTTGGAATGAAGGTTGCTTGTATAGAAAAAGAGCCATCACTTGGTGGAACTTGTTTGAACATTGGATGCATACCTTCTAAAGCATTATTAAATTCATCTGAAAAATTTGTTGAAATTTCAAATCATGCTGCAGAGCATGGCATAAAAACATCAAAGATAGATTTAGACCTAAATGTTTTGATGGATCGCAAAACTAAGATTGTAAAAAAACTTACAACAGGGATTGGTTTTTTATTTAAGAAAAATAAAATCACACATATTCCTGGCATGGCTTCATTTGTAGATAAAAATACTATTTCTATTACAAATGGAAAAAATGAAATTACTGCTAGTGCTAAAAATTTTATTATCGCAACAGGATCATCTTCGATTGAGATACCAAATATTCCTGTTGATGAAAAACAAATAGTATCTTCAACAGGTGCTCTTTCTCTATCTAAAATACCAAAATCACTCCTAGTTATTGGTGGTGGATATATTGGACTAGAGATGGGATCAGTATGGAGTAGATTAGGCTCAAAGGTAACAGTTGTTGAAGCTCTTGATAGAATTGTTCCAACTATGGATGGTGAAATTGCAAAAGAGTTTATGAAAATGTTAACTAAACAAGGATTAGAATTCAAACTATCACATAAGGTGAGTTCTGCAAAATCTAGCAAGTCTGGTGTAGATGTTGAAATGGAAACATCAGATAAAAAGAAAATAAAAGAAAACTACGAAATAGTTTTAATGTCAGTAGGAAGAAAACCAAACACAGAGGGACTGGGTCTCGAAAAAATTGGAATTAAATTAACGGATAAAAAATCTATTGAAATTAAAGATAACTTTAAAACTTCTGTAGAAGGAATCTATGCAATCGGTGATGTAGCACCAGGTCCAATGCTAGCACACAAAGCTGAAGAAGAAGGAGTTGCTTGTGTTGAATTTATAAATGGTCAAAAACCTCATATAAACTATGACGCCATACCAGCCAATGTTTATACCAATCCAGAGATTAACTACTTCAGCATCTGAGGGATTTGTTAAAATTTTGGTTGATAAAAAAACAGATGAAATTTTAGGTGCTCATATAATCGGTCATGATGCTGGACAACTGATTGCAGAAATTGTTACTACAATTGAATTTGGTGGAAGTGCAGAAGATATTGCAAGGGTATGTCACGCTCATCCGACAACTAGTGAAGCAGTAAAAGAAGCAGCTTTAAGTGTAGATGGTAGAGCAATTCATATTTAAATTTTAGCTAGATCCATTCCTTTTTTGTATTTTTTTGATGATTGTTTTATAACTGCTTGACCGCACCTCATAACTTTTCTTTTATTATCAAAAGTCATTTTTGGTTCACCATGTAATTTCCATCCATTAGAGAGTGCCTCTGTTACTCTTTGGCAAAAATCAACAGTGTCATCATCTGTAATAAATCTATAACCTTTCATTTTACCTTCCTTTCATTTAATACTTAATAAATTTACTTCTATAATTTTAATTAAGTACTCAACAAGATCAGTTTGCATATCAACTGTGAATTTATTTTTATCTTTTGATCCCATAGCCAATATTAGACTATCTTCACGAAATTTAACTTTTAATAAAATATATGATTTTATCATTGCTGATTTATTAGGAAAAAATAAAAGTAAACCTTTAGGATTTTGATTTAAATTTGTAACCATTTTGTTTTTAAAATAACTATTTGCAATTTTATTATCCAGTTGTGATAAGTTTTCTGATCTAATATTTTCATTTGTAACAAAACAATTCATTTCATCACAACCTAAAATTGTTTTAAGATCATTTTTAATTAAGCTTATTAATTTTTGTAAACTTTTTACATTTAGAATTCTAATTGTAGATTTTAGAATTCTTTTTTGAGCATTTAAATGACTTTTTCCTGCAAGTAGTACTTTTGTCATTTGATTTTGTAGATCTATATTTTGTTGAGATATTTTTTTATATCTATAAGCTTCTAAATCAACAACCTTATCAGAACTATTATCTACGGTTGGAAAATTTAGTTCATTAACTAATTCTGAATTTTTAATAAAAAAATTTTTATTTTTTTTTAAAAAATTTATTATTTGTTTTTCACTAATTTCATCTTCATGCGCCATGACGATTATTTTGGCAAGATTTGCTGTCCTGTTTTTGCCCAATCATCAAGAAATGCTTTCAGCCCTTTATCTGTGAGAGGATGTTTATATAATTCGTGAATAACTTTAGGTGGTAGAGTTGAAACATGGGCACCAATTACAGCTGCATCAATAAGATGTTGAGTGTTTCTTACCGAAGCAACTAATACTTCCGTATCAAATCCATAATTTTCATACATTATTACTATATCTGAAATTAGATCCATACCTTTTTCACCAATATCATCGAGTCTTCCCACAAATGGAGAAATAAATGTTGCACCAACCTTAGCGGCTAGTAATGCTTGAGCAGCACTAAAACACAACGTTACATTTACCATGATATCTTTTTCTCTAAGAGCTTTGCATGTCTGAAGACCAGCAGGTGTAAGAGGAACTTTTACAGCAACATTCTTAGCTAATGATGCTAAGTATTCACCTTCTTCAAGCATTTTGTCATATTCAGTTGCAGTCACTTCTGCACTTACTGGACCAGATACTATGGAACAAATTGTTTTAATTGTTTCTCCCATATCTTTACCACTTTTTGCAATCAGAGATGGGTTTGTCGTAACACCGTCTATTAATCCACTAGGCATTAACTCTTCGATCTGAGGTATATCGGCAGTGTCTATAAAAAATTTCATTGTTTGTTGTATACCATATACAAGTTATTTAGAAAGTTAACATATAAAAAATACATAAATATAATGTTGTACGATGTAGTAGTAACAAGACCTTTCGACAAAGTTTTCACTTATTCTTCAACAAATGAGCAACTTGAAATTGGTCAAGTAGTCATAGTTCCATTTGGAAAAAAAATAGAAGCTGGAATTATTTGGAAGAGGAATGTTAAAAATCCTGGATACGAAATTAAAGAGGTTACAAAAATTTGTAATGATCTTATCCTTCAGAATTCTTCAATCGATTTTATAAATTGGATCGCAAGTTATACTTTAGCTCCACTAGGAGCAGTTTTAAAATTATTTCTTATTAATAATGATATAGTTGAATTTGATAAAGAAAAATTAGATAGTTTCAATAACACCAAACCTGAAGTATATTTTGAAATAATAGATAAATTTTTAAAAGAAAAAAAACAAATATTAATAATGGTTCCAGAAATTAGCCTAACACCACAATTAGAGACAAGAGTAAAGAAGCGTTTTGGAATGGAAGTGTGTTTGTGGCATTCTAAAATTACAAAAAAAAATAGGCAAAAAATTTGGCATAAATGTTTTGCTGGAGATCCAGTAATTGTAATTGGCGCTCGTTCAAGTTTGTTTCTTCCTTTTACAAACTTAGGATTAATTGTTGTCGATGAAGAACATGATTCTAGTTATAAACAAGAGGACAATATACGTTACCAAGCAAGAGATCTTGCAGTTGTAAGAGCTAAAATTGAAAAAAATTTTATATTATTAGCTTCAGCAACGCCGTCTTTAGAAACAATAAATAATGTTAAAATTAAAAAATATGATCAAGTCTATTTATCAAAACAATTTTCTGGAACTCCATTACCTGAAATTTCTATAATTGATTTAAATAAAAATAAACTTGATAAAGATAAATGGATATCACAATCAATTATAGATTCTATTTCTCAGTGCTTAGAAAATAAGGAACAAACTCTTATTTTTTTAAATCGTAGAGGATATTCTCCATTAACCTTATGTAACAGTTGTGGATTCAGATATGAATGTGATCAATGTTCATCATGGATGGTAATGCATCAACACAAAAAAGTTTTCTTATGCCATCAATGTGGAACTATAAAAAAATTAAATTTAGATTGTCCTCAATGTAATGAAAAAGATAGTATAAAATTTGTTGGTCCTGGAGTTGAGAGAGTTGCAGAGGAGTTAAAAGAATTCTTTCCTGGGAAAAATATTTCCATCATGTCTAGCGACAATGTTAACACACCAAACAAAATTAAAAAATTTATTACTGATATAAACAACAAAGATATAGATATAATTGTAGCCACACAAATTATGGCAAAAGGATATGATTTTCCAAATTTGTCATTAGTAGGAATCGTTGATGCGGACGCAGGTTTATTTGGTGGTGATCCTAGAGCTATAGAAAAAACTTTTAACCTACTTCAGCAAGTTGGAGGAAGAGCTGGTAGAGGAAAAAAAATTGGTAAAGTTTTTCTTCAAACATATTTTCCAGATCAAGAAATAATTAAGTCGATTCAACTTCGAGAAAGAGAAGCTTTTATTGAAAGAGCTTTAGAAGAGAGAAAGAATTTTAATATTCCTCCTTTTGGTTTTATGACTTCAATAATTCTTTCTAGTCATACAAAAGCTTTAGTTCTTAAACAAGCTTCAAGACTGGCTCAACAAGATCAAAATAGTGAAAATATTAAAATTCTAGGTCCAGTTGAAGCTCCAATTTTTCTGCTTAGAGGACAATATCGATACAGAATATTATTGAAGAGTAATAGTAGAAAAAATCTGAATAAATTCACAAAAAAAATTGTCGAAAAGACTAAATTACCTTCTTCTGTAAAGTTAATTATTGATGTCGATCCCTACTCATTTATGTAATTTACCCACAATTTTAAAAATATCTTCAATTTAACTCATTTGACGCACAAACTGACAGTTTACCTACTTTTTCTGATGTGTTAATAGCCTATCTCTAAACTTCTTATGAACTTAATTTATGGCATCTAATACATTGTCTGGAGACCTAATATCTGAAAGGTACGGAGCAGCTCTCTATGATCTTGCTTCTGAAAAAAAATGTATTGATGATATTCTAAATGACTTTGAATTAGTGCAAAAAGCATTGAAAGAAAGTTCAGAATTGAGACAAGTAATTAAAAGTCCATTAGTAAATTCAGATGAGAAGCTTAATATTTTGTTAAAATTATTTTCTAAAGCAAATTTACATAATCTTACGACAACTTTTTTAAAAGTTCTTGATAACAATAAAAGAATTTCAAATATCGCTTCTATTATTTTACAATTTAAAAAAATAAACTCTGAAAAAAGAGGTGATATTACTGCTGACATAACATCAGCAAACATATTATCTGATGATGAAAAAAATAATATTACAAATCAACTTAAAAAATCTTTAGGTGAAAAATTATCTTTAAATTTTGATGTTGATGAAGACATTATTGGTGGTTTAATTGTTAAGGTTGGTTCCAAAATGATTGATACATCTATAGCTAATAAAATTAATAAACTTAAAATTGCAATGAAGGGGGCATAATGGAAATTAAAGCTGCAGAAATATCGTCTGTAATTAAAGACCAAATAGCTAATTTTGAAACTAAAGCGGATGTTGCTGAGGTTGGAACAGTACTAAGTGTTGGAGACGGAATTGCACGTGTGTATGGTCTTGATCAAGTACAAGCTGGAGAGATGGTAGAATTCCCAGGCGGCATTAAAGGTATGGCCCTCAACCTTGAAATGGATAACGTTGGTGTTTCAATCTTCGGTGATGATACTGGAATTAAAGAAGGTGACACAGTTAAACGTACAGGAGAAATTGTTGACGTTCCTGTTGGAAAAGAATTGTTAGGACGTGTTGTTGATGGTTTAGGAAATCCTATTGATGGTAAAGGTCCTATTCAATCTTCTGAAAAGAGAAGAATTGAATTAAAAGCCCCAGGTATTATTCCTCGTCAAAGTGTATCTGAACCTATGCAGACAGGTATTAAAGCACTTGATGCTCTTGTTCCAGTTGGAAGAGGACAACGTGAATTAATCATTGGTGACAGACAAACAGGTAAAACTGCTGTTGCTATTGATACAATCTTAAATCAAAAATCTGTAAATCAATCAGATAATGAAAAAGAAAAGTTATATTGTATCTATGTCGCAATTGGTCAGAAAAGATCAACAGTTGCTCAAATTGTAAAAACGCTAGAAGATAATGGTGCAATGGAATATACAATTGTTGTATCTGCAACTGCATCAGAGCCTGCACCGTTGCAATTTTTATCTGCTTATACTGGCTGTACAATGGGTGAGTATTTTAGAGATAACGGTATGCATGCATTAATTGTTTATGATGATTTATCAAAGCAAGCTGTTGCTTACAGACAGATGTCTCTTTTATTAAGAAGACCTCCTGGACGTGAAGCATATCCTGGAGATGTATTTTACATTCATAGTCGTCTTTTAGAAAGAGCTGCCAAAATGAGTGATGAACATGGTGGTGGAAGTTTGACCGCCCTTCCAATTATTGAAACTCAAGCAGGAGATTTATCTGCTTATATTCCAACAAATGTTATTTCCATTACTGATGGACAAATATTTTTAGAAACAAACTTATTTTTTGCTGGTATTCGTCCTGCGATTAACGTTGGTCTTTCCGTAAGTCGTGTTGGTTCTGCAGCTCAAACAAAAGCAATGAAAAAAATTGCTGGTCCTGTAAAACTTGAATTAGCTCAATATCGTGAGATGGCTGCTTTTGCACAGTTTGCATCAGACTTAGACGCTTCAACGAAACAATTACTTGATCGTGGTGCAAGACTAGTTGAAATCTTAAAACAAGGTCAGTATTCACCACTAACGGTTTCAGAGCAAGTTGTATCTATTTATGCAGGTGTACGCGGATATCTTGATAAAGTTGCTGTAGGCGATGTAGTCAAGTTTGAAGCAGAAGTTTTAAATGAGATTAGAACTAAGCATAGTGATTTATTAGATGCAATTGCCAATGAAAAAGAATTATCTAAAGAAAATGATGATAAATTAAAATCAATCTTAGATGATTTGGTTGGAAAGTTTGCAAGTAACTAATCTATGCCAAGTTTAAAAGATATCAAAACTCAGATCAATTCAGTTGGATCTACAAAAAAAATTACATCAGCAATGAAAATGGTTGCTGCAAGTAAGTTACGTAGATCACAAGAAAAAGCTGAAGCAGCAAGACCATATTCATCAAGACTAGAGGAGATGCTTTCCTCTCTTGCATCATCTGCTGCATCTGGGGAAGGTATAATTAAACTCTTAACAGGCACTGGCAATGATCAGAATTATATCGTAGTTCCAGTAAGTGCTGATAGAGGTTTATGTGGTGGATTTAACAGCAGCATAAATAGAGAAACTTTTAAGTTAGTTAAATCACTTGAGGGTAATGGAAAAAAAGTTCAACTAATGCCAGTTGGGAAAAAAAGTAGAGATTTTTTTAATAGATATTAGTTTTTAACAAATTTAAATCAGCTATTTCGCAAGAAGTAACACAACAACAATTAATACCATTAGACGTTTCAAATTCTGAAAAGGAAGAAGAAAAAGAAAATTCTTCAAATGCAATTTATGATTATGAGCCTGATGAAGAAACAATTTTAAAGGATTTACTTCCAAAAAATGTTTCTATTCAAATATTTAAAGTACTTTTAGAAAGTGATGCAGGGGAACAGGGGGCAAGAATGGCCGCAATGGACAACGCAACCCGAAACGCAGGTGAAATGATAGATAGTTTAACGTTAAAGTATAATAGAACGCGACAAGCGTTCATTACAAAAGAATTAATAGAGATTATTTCTGGAGCTGAATCAATATAAAGGGGGATATATGGCTAACAATTTAACTGGAAAAATATCACAAGTTCTCGGAGCTGTTGTTGATGTAGAGTTCGATGGTGAACTTCCTGCAATCATGAACGCTCTAGAAGTTGACAACAACGGAACAAGATTAATGCTAGAGGTTGCTCAGCATTTAGGAGAAAATGCTGTTCGTACAATTGCTATGGATACAACAGATGGACTAGTTAGAGGTCAAACAGCTACTGATACAGGTGCCCCTATTTCAATGCCTGTAGGCCCGGAAACTCTAGGTAGAATTATGAATGTTGTAGGAGAGCCAGTTGACGAAAGAGGCGACATTGGAACAAGTAAATCTTATCCTATTCATAGACCAGCGCCAGAGTTTGTTGATCAATCAACAGAAACTGAAGTTCTAGTAACAGGAATTAAAGTAGTTGATCTACTAGCACCTTATGCAAGAGGTGGTAAGATTGGATTATTTGGTGGAGCTGGAGTTGGTAAGACAGTTTTAATTATGGAATTAATTAATAACATTGCCAAGGCTCATGGAGGATATTCGGTATTTGCTGGTGTGGGAGAAAGAACGCGTGAGGGTAATGACTTGTACCACGAAATGATTGAATCAGGAATTATTGATCTAAAAGGTAAGGACTCAAAAGTTGCACTTGTTTATGGTCAGATGAACGAACCACCAGGAGCAAGAGCTAGAGTTGCTCTATCAGGACTAACTCAAGCAGAATATTTTAGAGACGAAGAAGGACAAGATGTTCTATTCTTTGTAGATAATATCTTTAGATTTACTCAAGCTGGTTCTGAAGTTTCAGCTCTCCTAGGACGTATTCCATCTGCAGTTGGATATCAACCAACACTTGCAACTGATATGGGCGCCTTACAAGAGCGAATTACAACTACAAAAAAAGCTACATCCTTTTCACACTTGGATGCAACAACAGTTCTAAATAGAGCCATTTCTGAAAAAGGAATATATCCAGCAGTTGATCCATTAGATTCTACTTCAAGAATTTTAGATCCACAAGTTGTTGGTGATGACCATTACAGAGTAGCCAGAGAAGTGCAGAGAGTCTTACAAACATATAAAAGTCTTCAAGATATTATTGCTATTTTAGGAATGGATGAACTTTCAGAAGAAGATAAGCTAACAGTTGCTAGAGCAAGAAAAATAGAAAAGTTTTTGAGCCAACCATTTTTCGTAGCAGAAGTTTTCACAGGTTCACCAGGTAAATATGTTGATCTTGAAGATACCATTAAGAGTTTTGATGGACTGGTAAAAGGAGAATATGATCATATGCCAGAAGCTGCATTTTATATGGTAGGTGGCATAGATGAAGCAATTGAAAAAGCTAAAAAATTAGAAGCTGAAGCCGCATAATGGCAACAATTTCTTTTGATTTAGTTTCTCCAGAAAACCTTGTCTTCAATGATGAAGTTGGTACTATAATTGTCCCTGGTAAAGATGGCGACTTAGGTATTTTACCAGGACATAGTAAGGTCATGTCCTCTCTTAGACCAGGAAGAGTAATGGTATACAGTGAAGATAAAAATTTAATTAAATCCTTTTTTGTTTCTGGTGGTTTTGCAGAAATCAATCCTGAAAAATGTATTGTTCTTGCAGAAAGTGTTGTTGAAGTTAATTCCTTAGAAAAAACATCAATTGAAAAAGAAATACAAGAATTAGAAAATAAAGATGGTAAGGAATCAGAAGAACAACTTTCTGTGGCTAAAGCAAAATTAGAAGCAATAAATGTAAATTATTACGATAAAATTTAATTTCTTTTTAAATTATACATTAGCTAAATTACTTCTAAATTCTTTTTGAATTTTTATATAAACATTTTTTTTAAATGGTACTGCGTTTTGGCTAATTTCATCATAATCCATCCATTGCCATTCACTAAATTCGGGATTTTCTGTCCCTACATTTATATCGTTATCAATTCCTGTAAAACGAAATAAAAACCACTTTTGAATTTGACCTATGTATTTATCACCCCAAGGTAATGT
>LUMI01000435.1_pt1 | contig 18487 bp, 16 predicted proteins | sample 729681 | NCBI WGS metagenome assembly LUMI01 (sample SAMN03860267, study PRJNA289734) | marine metagenome | biome: seawater column; feature: ocean; material: water; isolation source: Red Sea water column Station 34 - depth 10m | place: Saudi Arabia: Red Sea | collected 2011-10-15 | depth 10 m
AAACTTCATATAATTTTAATTAAAAAAAAGATTATTGAAATTATTAGTGGTAATTTTGATAAGTTCAGATTTTTCAATGCCCTTTATTTCTGCAAGTTTGGCTGCAGTAAAATCTATAAATGATGGTTCATTTTTTTTTCCTCGATTTGGCACTGGAGCTAAAAAAGGACTATCTGTTTCAATAAGAATTCTATCTAATGGAAGAGACTTAAATGTATTCTGAAGATCAACAGAATTTTTAAAAGTGATAATACCACTTGCAGAAAAATAAGAATTAAATTTTAAAAGCTTTTCTGCAAATTTTTGAGATCCTGTGAAACAATGCATCAAAATTTTTAACTTTTCATCTTTATATTCATTTAATACTTCGTAAGTTTTTTCTTCAGCATTTCTTGAATGAATAATTAATGGTATATTCGCTTCTAATGCAGCTTTAATGTGTATCTTAAAACTTTCTATTTGTTTATCTCTATCTGAATTATCATAATAAAAATCAAGACCAGTTTCCCCAACTCCAATAATTTTTTTATTTTGATTTAAATTTTTTGTAAAAAATTCTGAGTTGACGTTATTTTTATCTGCCTCATGTGGGTGTATTCCAATTGTACCAAATATAATTTCATCTTTATTTACAATTTCTTTAACTCTGGAAAAGCTTTCAATAGATGTTGAGATTGTTAATAATTTTTTAACACCAATTTTTTTTGATCGTTGTATAACATTTTTTAGATCACTAAATAATGGCTCATGATCAAGATGACAATGTGAATCAATCATTTTCTTTTTCTATTTTGTTAAATAATATATCAATTTTATTAATAGCACTTCCTTTTTTTAAAAATTCATTATTTCCAATTGACTGAAAAATTACATCTTTTTCTTCAAGATTGAAAATTTTAAGTGCTTTAAGAGATGATTGCGGAATAATTGGATATAATAAAAAAGTTACTTTTCTAACAATTTCAAGAGTTGTATAAACTATTGTATTTAACCTAATTTTATCATCTTTTTTTTTCCACGGCTCCTGGTCATTAAAATATTTATTGGCTTCAAATAATCGATTTACAATATAATCAATATAATAGTTAATATTTTGATTATCTATTTCCGATCTCAACTTATCTAAATTCTGGCTATATTCATCTAAAATTTTTATATCATCATTTTCAAATTTAATTTTTTCTGGCACCTTGCTATCACAATTTTTAATAACAAATGCAGATACACGTTGACATAAGTTACCAAAATTATTAGCTAAATCACTATTAATACAATCCTCTAATCTTTCTTGAGAAATATTACCATCATTTCCAAATGAAACTTCTTTTATTAAATAATATCTCAAAGGATCCAATCCATATTGTTTTATAATTTCTAATGGATCCAATATATTTCCTTTTGATTTAGACATTTTTTCCTCATTAGATAATATCCACCCATGTCCGTAAACTTTTTTTGGAGGAGTAATTTTTGCGGCCAATAGGAACGCAGGCCAATATATTGCATGAAATCTTAATATATCTTTTCCAATCAAGTGAACAGATGCTGGCCAAAATTTTTTATATAATTCATCATCTTTATTGGGATAATTTAAAGCACTTATATAATTAGTGAGAGCATCTAACCATACATATATGACATGATCATCATCATTTGGAACTTTAATACCCCATGAAAAACTTTTTCTACTTACTGACAAATCTTTTAATCCACTTTTAACAAAACTTATGACTTCATTTTTCCTTGATGCTGGAGAAATAAAATCAGGATTTTTTTCATAAAATTCTAATAATGCCTTTTCCCACTTAGATAATCTAAAAAAATAAGATTCCTCATCAACCCATTCAACAGGAGATTTAGATGATATGGCCACTTTTTTATTATCAAGATCTTCAATCTCATCCTCATTGTAGAACGCCTCATCCGATACTGAATACCAACCAGAATATTTTGATAAATAAATATCATCATTTTTTTTCAATTCTTCCCATAAATATTGAACAGATTTTTTGTGTCGAGACTCAGTAGTTCTTATAAAATCATTATTTGTTAAATTTAGAGTTTTTGATAAATTCTTGAATGTTTTGCTGATTTCATCGCAGAACGCTAGAGGTTCAACTCCTTTTTTTTCTGCAGCTCTTTGAATTTTTAAACCATGCTCATCAGTCCCAGTCAGAAAATAAACTTTAAATCCATCTATTCTTTTAAACCTGGCAAAAAAATCAGCGATAATACTCGAATAAGCATGTCCCATATGTGGTTTAGCTGAGGGATAATAAATGGGTGTTGTAATATAATAATTTTTATCCATTTAAAAGCTTTGAATTTATTTCTAAAAATAAAGATTCATCATCTAAATTGAATTTCTTAAAATCATTTATTCTTTTCAAAAAATAATTGTAAACATCTGAATTTGAAACTGAAATATCTTTTATCAAAAATAATTCAAGTATATTGTAAACAAATGTTTTTGATTGCTTATCATCTTTATAAATATTTTCACTTATAAGTTTTAATAAAAAATCTTTTAAATTTATGTCTTTTAAATTAATCTTTTTTTCTTCAGAAAATTTTAAAAGATTATAAATTTCTCCAGGAGTAGAATAATAATTTAATAAATCTTTATTTAAGAGATTATCAATATCATTATCAAAAAGAAGTGAACTAATTTCATTAACCTTATCATTTTCTAGGGATATATTGAAATTAATACAACGAGATAGAAGTGTTGGAATTATTTTCTTATTACTATTTATTAAAATAAAAAATATATTCTCATTAGGTTCCTCTAACGTTTTTAACAGCGCATTTACTGAATTTAAATTCAAATATTCAATATTATCAATTAAAACAAATCTTGGCTTATTATTGAATGAAGACTTATTGAGTTGAATTATTAATTCTCTAATTTGTTCTATATCTATGTTTTTTTTATCAGGATTAATATCTATTAAATTAAAATTTGGACATGAACCATTTTGAATTAACTTAAATGAGCGATTATCTAAATTTATTTTAAATTCAGCTAAATCATAAGGCATTTCTTCATCTTTTGATAAAACAAAATTAATTAAATGATAAGCAAGAGTACATTTGCCAATACCTTTTTGACCGGTTAATAAAATCTTTGATGGTAATCTTTTTTGATCAAATAATTTAGCAAAAAATAAAAGGTTATCCTGTAATCCATAAAGATTTGTTTGGCTGTTAGGATATAAATTCATTTTAATAATTTTTCAATTTTATCAATTATGATTTTTTTGTTTAATTCTATTGGAAGGTTTGAATTAATTATTTTATATCTTTTTTTATTTTTTGATATTCTTAAAAAACCATTTTGTACTTTTTTGTAAAATTTTTCTTTGAACTCATCGTAACGATTAAGTTTTTTTCGTTGTTTCAATCTTTTTTGCATATTGTTTGTGCTAACAATACTCAAAAACGTAAAATCTACTTTAAATGATTTTAAAATATGATTATTAATCTTTTTAATAATATCTAAATTTACACCCATTCCAAAATGTTGATAAGCAATGGTAGAGTCGGTAAACCTATCTAGCAAAATTATCTTTTTTCTAAAATTTTTTTTCAAATTATCCATGTTTTCACTTCTAGCCGCTAAATAAAGTAATAAATCAGTATTTTTATTAAAATTAGATTTCTTATCTAGAATTAATTTTCTTATCTTTTCTGAGTTCTTATTCCCTCCAGGCTCTCTTATCTTTATATGAGGTATCTTTTTTCTTTTTAAATATTTAGAAACATTGTCAATATGAAAAGTTTTTCCACTACCCTCAATACCTTCAAAGGCTATAACAATTTTTTTAGACATCACCCCAAATCAAATAATTTAAGGATTTCATTAATCTTGAAAAAATATTTACTTTATTAACTTGTTCTTTTGCTAAAAGATCATATTCATCAATTAATTCATCATCGTAAATGATCTTTAATTTGGCTAAAACTTGATCTTTACTAATTGGCGCTTCCACAGGTCCTTCATATAACATTTTAACTTTTAATAGTTTTTTCTTACCTTTTTTTATAATTTTATAGATATCTTCTTTAGTATAAACTTTAACAAAATCCTTTTTTCCTAACCAAACATCAACGCTATCAAATTCTTCTCCCGATTTGTTTATTTCTACTAAATCAAAATTCGTTAAACCATATGTCAATAGTTTTGAGCTTTCTCTAGATCTAGAATTTTTAGTTTCAAAGCCACTAGCTACTGCAATTAACCGTCTACCTTTTCTTTCTAATGATGATGCTAAAGAATATTTTTCCACTGCAAGATATCCAGTTTTAATTCCATCTGCACCCATATTTTTATATAAAAGTGGATTTCTATTTCCTTGAGTAATTGGATCGCCACCAGTTCTATCCCAAGTAAATTCTTTTTCACTGAACCACTCGTAATATTCTGGATAGTTTTTAATTAAATAATGAGACATTATCATTATATCTTTTACTGTTGAATAATTGTCAGGATCATTAATTCCAGATGAGTTTGCAAAATTTGTATTACTCATACCAATTTCTTGTGCTTTGGAAGTCATCATAATTGCAAATTCCTCTTCAGTTCCTGCTATTCCTTCAGCTAATGCAACACAAGCATCATTTCCTGAGGCAACAATAATACCTCTAAGTAAATTTTCTACACTCACCTCATCATTGACCATAACAAACATTGAAGAATATCCAGAAGTTGATAGCCGCCAAGCTTTCTCTGAAATAATAAATTTTTCATCTAAAGTTAAATCGCCTGATTTAATTAAATCAAAAGCAATAATGGAGGTCATTATTTTTGTCATTGAAGCAGGATAAATTGATCTGTCTGGTTCTTTTTCATATAAAATTTCACCCGACAAAAAATCTTGTAAGATTGCTGTTCTTGCTTTTATCTCAATATTAGAATGCGCACTGTTAGAAATAAAAAAAGTTATAAGAATTGTAATTAGAAAATTTTTAAACATTTTTTAGCACTTCTAAGTTTTCGAAATTAAGAGATTTTAACTTCTCAAATGACTCTTTCAAACTTTTTATATCATTAAAAGGACCTATTAATACTCTAAATTTAGTTTGAGATAATTTTTTTATCCTAGAGTTTTTTATAGAAGTTTCATCTTTGATTCTAGAAATCATCATTTTAGCAGTAGATTTATAGTAAAAATCAGCAATCTTTATTGAGTAAGAAAATTTTTCTTTAGTTGTTTTTTTTTCTTTTTTCTTAGTTTTGCTTAAATCATTAATTTGAATACCATCAATTGGCGCCTTTTCTGCAACGTTTTTTTCCTCATCGAAAGTTTTACTTTTTTTTGCAATAAAAGTAGAATTTCTAGATATTAACACTATTTCCAATAAGGGTTCATTGAAATCAAGATCTAAATCTTCAGCAATTCTTCTAGATATAACAGAATTGTAAAAATCTGAAAATTTTTGGTTATTAGATTTTACTTCTGCAATTAAAGACTTTCCATTTTTTGGATTTGTAATCTTAACAGCAGATTTTCTTTTAAGTGATTTGTGATGAATCATTAATGATCTATCATCTAATTTTTTAATTTTTTTTACATTTTCGTCAAAAATTAAAGCAAAGCCACTATTACTATATTTTTTCTCTATTTTTGTTTCAATCTTATCTGGCTTCATTGCTACTTGTTCACAACCTATCAAAAATATTGATAACAAAAATATTAATAAAATTTTATAATTCATTTTTAAATTTATCTTTTAAGGTACAAACAGCTAAAGCAAATCTTAGAGATCTATTCCATTGGAGAATTATTTCGTAGTTATCAAATACAATATATGCAGGATTTAAAGTATCTGCACCAGGAATAATATCTTTGTCTGGAGTGATTATTGCAACATTATGATTTGATTTTAGAAAGCTTATATCATCATAATTATCAATATATTTCTTAAAAAATCCTAATTTTTTTTTATTTTGGAGTTTTTTTGCAGAAACATTCAAATATTTTTTTGGAATATCTTCTTTAAGATCTATTCTATAAAAACAAGGTGAGTCTTTTTTCCAACCAATTTTTTTAAGATAATTAGCTGCTGAAGCATAAGCATCATGAGAATTTTTTAAATCAATATAATTATCTGTATTAAAATCAATTGCGTGATTTTTTATGGTTGAGGGCATGAATTGAAAAAAACCAAATGCACCTGCCCATGAACCATACAATGATTTATAATCTATCTGATTTTCATCAATTAATTTTAATAAGATTAAAAGCTCTTTAGTAAAAAATTCAGATCTTCTTTTATCATAACTTAAAGTTGCTAGTGAGGAAAGGATATCCATTTTTCCAACATAAGTTCCATAATTTGTTTCAATGCCCATCAATGACAATAGAAGTTCCTTCTCAATTTTAAACTTATTTTCAACAATATTAATCAAATCTTTATTGTTTAAATAGAAGTCGATACCTTTATTTAATTTTTTTGTAGAAGATCTCTTTGATATATAAGTTTTGGTGTCTTCATAAAATTCAGGCTGGTATCTGTCATATTTTATAACATTTGCTAAGAACTTAGTATCTGTCATTACCAGATCAAAAGTTTTCTCAGAAATATTATTTGCTAAAGCTCTTTGTTTGAAATCTTTTTTCCACTTTTCAAAATCTGTATTCTCATTTGCAAATAAGTTGGAATTTAGAAAAAATAGAATTAAAAAAAAAATTTTAATTTTTTTCATATAAGTCATTTAAATATATAATTACAGCAATCCAAATAATAATAAAACTTAGAAATTTAACTAATGAAAAATCCTCTCCATAATAAAAATAACCTAAAATGAACTGTAATGTTGGCGTTATATAAAATATCATTCCGGTAGGTCCTAATCCAATTAACTCAACCCCTCTTACATATAGAAACAAAGGAATCACAGTCATCGGACCAGCTAAAAGTAAATATAGACTTAATCCTGGATTACTTAAGTTAAAGTCGTTTAGACCATTATTTGCAATTATATAAAATGCAACTAAAGCAAAAGGGAAAATATATAAACTTTCAATTAGCAACCCAATATCGGTATCAATTTCGATTTTTTTTCGAACTAAATTATAAAAGGCCCAACTAAAAGCTACAATGAGACCGACCCATGGTAATGATTTAAGATTAAAAAAAATTAAAATCAATATTGAGACAAAAACTAGAATAATTGAAAAAATCCTTTTTTTGTTTAGTTCCTCTTTAAAAAAAATATACCCCAAAAGAACACTAATTATTGGCATTATAAAATAACCAAAACTAGCATCAATAATCCTTTCAGATGCAACAGCATATATCCATATAGACCAATTAACAAAAATTAAAAAACCAGACAAAAATAATGCAATTAATTTTTTTTTATCTTTTATTTCTTTTAAAAAAATTTTCCATTTAGACAGAAATGTTGTGGTAAAAATTAACATTACTGCTGTCCACAGACATCTGTGAACAACTAATTCAGTATGACCAATAAAAGAAACTGACTCAAAATATATAACTCCAATAAATCCCCACCAAAAAGAACCTAAAGAAGTTAATATTAAACCTTTGTTAAAATCATTTTTCATACTAATTAAATGAATAAAATATCATGAGTAATTAGACTATTTTATTGTTGAATTAAATATTTTTAATTATAAAAGCTTCTACACGGAGAGATGGCTGAGCGGTTGAAAGCACCGGTCTTGAAAACCGGCAAAGGGGCAACTCTTTCCTGGGTTCGAATCCCAGTCTCTCCGCCATTGTTATCTTCAAATTCAATGTTGGTTTTTAAACCATTATAAAAATTGTAAAGATTATTATCATCTATTTCTAAGAATTTTATTAATTCATTTAAATCTTTAACATCTAATTGATCTATGTATTTATTAGTGAATGCTCCTAAAAGTTTATCCATTTCTTTGGTACCGCGATAATTTGATCTGTATATAATTTTTTTTTTTATTTGTTCTATATCAGCGTTCATATTAGGAATATAATATTAGTTTATGGATATTAAAAGAAATTATGAATATTTATTATCTGACCTAAAATCTATAAAAGGTGTTGGTTTAAAAACATCAAATTTATTAAAAAGAAAAAAAATTAATAGTATTTTTGATCTGTTATGGAAATTACCAAAATCTTATACAGATCGAAGTTTATCTTCGAAAATTAAAGATTTAAAAATAGATGAGATACAAACTATAACTATAATTCCTCAAAAATATTCATTTCCAAGAGTAAGAAACTTACCAAATCGAGTTTTATGCAAAGATGAAACTGGTGAAATAGATTGTGTTTTTTTTAATAGTTACGAAGGATATATTAGAAAAATATTACCTATTGGAAAAGAAGTAACAATTAGTGGTAGAATTAAATACTTTCGAAATAAATATCAATTAACAAATCCTAAATATATTTCAGAAGACTCATCTATAATAAAACAAAAGCATAATACCTATTCATTAACTGAGGGAATTAGTGAAAAGGTTTATAATAAAATAATATTTCAAATTATTAAAAATTTACCTCAGATTGATGAGTGGCACTCAAAAGATATATTAAAAAATTTTGGTAATATTGGTTGGAATGACTCAATCAAAAAATTACACGATCCAGAAAACATTGGTAAATTCAAGGAAAATTTCTATCAAAGACTTGCTTTTGATGAAATTTTTTCAACTTTTTTAGTTAATTCAGAAATTAGAAAAAAGATCAAAAAAATAAAAAAAACAAAGAAAAAATTCGATATTAAAAAACAAGGTGAAATAATATCAAAATTAGATTTTTCCTTAACCAATGATCAAACTAAAACATTAAATGAGATTAACAAAGATTTGTGCTCAGATAACAAGATGTTCAGATTACTTCAGGGTGATGTTGGTAGTGGTAAAACAATTGTAGCGTTATTATCTGCATTCAATACCATCAGTTCTGATTTTCAAGTAGCAGTAATGGCTCCTACAGAAATATTAGCAAGACAGCATTTTTTATTAGCAAAAAAAATATATCCAAAAAATATTAAAATAGAATTACTTTCTGGAAAATCATCATACAAAGATAAGAAAAAAATTTTAAATAAACTTATTAAAAAAGAAATTGATATTATTTTTGGAACACATGCCTTATTTCAAAAAAAAGTAGAATTCAAAAAACTAGGTTTAATAATAATTGATGAACAACACAAATTTGGAGTTAGTCAGAGAAAAAAATTATCTGATAAAGCTGGGAAAGATTGTGATGTTCTTTTAATGACAGCAACACCAATTCCACGTACTTTAACAATGACTATTTACGGAGATATGGATCTTTCAATTATACGAGAAAAACCGAATAACCGAAAACCTGTAAAAACTTATAGTAAAATTGAAAGTAAGATTGAGGATGTAATTAAATTCATCAAGAAAGAAATACAACTTGGAAATCAAATTTTTTGGGTATGCCCTCTTATAGAAGAGTCAAAAAAAATTGATCATTCTTCAGCGATTAAAAAGTCTGAATATCTAAAAAAAATTTTTCCAAATGAGGTTTATTTACTCCATGGAAAAACAACCATTGAGGAAAAAGAGGAAATCTTAAACAAATTTTTAAGAAATGAATTTAAGATATTAGTTTCTACTACTATCATTGAAGTTGGTATAGATTTTCCTAATGCAAATGTAATTATAATAGAAAATGCAAATAAGTTTGGTTTGTCTCAATTACATCAACTTAGAGGTAGAGTTGGAAGAGGCAACAAAGAGTCTTCATGTGTATTAATGTTTAAGTCAAATCTAAGTGAAAATGCTAAAAAAAGAATTAATATATTAAAAGACTCTAATGATGGATTTAAAATATCTGAAGAAGATATGAAATTAAGAGGTTTTGGAGATATTCTTGGTTTTAAACAAAGTGGAATAAAAAACTTTAAATTGGCAGATCCAATACATAATCATAATCTTTTTATTTTAGCTGAAAAAGAAATTAAAAGAATTGAAAATGAAAAAGAGGATATAGGGAGATTTAAACCATTAATTAAATTATATGATCGTGCAGATATAATTAACGATATAGCTTAATTCTTACCTGTGGATGTTCCTGCAGAAACAATAAATTTGGATGCCTCTTCAAATGTCATATTCAGATATATAACTTCATCTATAGGAAACATTAGTAAAAAACCACTTGTAGGATTTGGTGTAGTTGGAACAAATACGTTTATTAATTTTTTATTTGTTTTTTCAGCCATTTCACCTTTATTTTCTTTTGTTGCAAATCCAACAGCCCAAACACCTTTTCTTGGGTATTCTACTAAAACAACACTTTTTTTATCATTGTCATCTTTATTAGAAAATGTCTCGGTCATTTGTACTATTGCTGAATAAATAGTTCTTAAAACAGGAATTCTTTTAAATAGATCATCAATAAGTTTGAGAATTCGTTTACCTAAAAAGGATAATGATAATCCCCCAACAATTGTTATAAATGCTACAGAAATAATTATTTCTATTCCAGGTATTGCAAAAGGTAAGTAGTTATTAGGATTTATATTTTCTGGAATTATTTTAGAAGAAATTCCTATTAAAATTTTACTTAAATATAAAGTAAAACCAATAGGAATTAATACCACTACACCCGTTATAAAATAATTTCTAAGAATAAGAGTAAGTGATCGTTTTTTTTTATTCTTTTTCATAAAATTTATTTAAAACTAGAGTAAACTACAAAAGAAATCGCAATAATAAATAAAAATACTAATATTTTATTATTTAGATTCATTTTAAAATATATTATCAATGATAATTAAAAATGGATAGAAGAAAATTCTTAACTTATGTTGGTTGTACTTGTTGTAGTTTAGCTCTGAATTCATGTGCTACTGCACCAATCACTGATCGAAAACAATTAAAACTAATACCTGAAGCTAAATTAAATGCTCAGGCAGCCCAAATTTTTGAAAAAATTAAGGAAAAAGAAAAATTAATAACAGGACCAAAACTTAATCAAATTAAAGAAATTGGCAAAAGAATGGAAAATTCTATAGGAGAATATTTTTATCAATCAAAACTTGATGACCCGACAGTTGGTTTTGATTGGGAATATATATTAATCGATAAAAAAAATATGAGAAATGCATTTTGTATGCCAGGAGGTAAAATAGCAGTTTTTTCAGGCATATTAGAAGTAACCAAAAATACTGATGGCTTAGCTGCTGTCATGGGTCATGAAATTGCACATGCTGTAGCAAAACACTCTGTAGAACGAGCGAGCAGAGGTGTTGTTTTAAACGTAGGGACAAATGTTATTGATATATTATCTGGTGGAAAATTATCTCAAGTTAATAGAACAACAGGTATGAATACTATTGGTATGGTCTCTCAACTAGGTATAATGAACCCTTTTAATAGAAAACAAGAAACTGAAGCTGACTATTTGGGTATGATTTTTGCCTCTTTGTCTGGTTACGATATAAGAGAAACACCTAAAATTTGGGAAAGAATGAAAAAATTTAGTAAGGGAAAAAAACAATCTGAATTTCTTAGTACACACCCATCACCTGACAATCGCATTAAAAAAATAAATGAGTGGACAAATAGTATAATTCTGGATTACCCACCAATTAAAATATAAGTATTAATTGATGGTGAGCCGTGATGGACTCGAACCATCGACCCATTCCTTAAAAGGGAATTGCTCTACCAACTGAGCTAACGGCCCAAAATTACTTCGTATATACATATTTATTTTAATATTTCAAATAGGAATTGATGAGACATATAGTTTCTTTATCACAACTTATCTATGTATTTATCATGAAATTCATTAAAAGTGCCTTTTTGAATATTTTTTCTTATTTCGCTCATTAATTCTTGATAAAAGTTGATATTATTTAACGTTAAAAGCATCGACCCTAAAATTTCATTAGTATTGAATAAATGATTCAAATAATTTTTTGAATATTTGTTTAAATTTAAATTTTTACACTTTTCATCAAGAGGTGAATTGTCATTTTGATATTTATTATTTTTAATATTTATTCTTCCATTCCATGTAAAAGCCAGACCTGTTCTCCCTGATCTAGTCGGCATTACACAATCAAACATGTCTATTCCTCTTTTAACTGCACCTAAAATATCAGAAGGTGTGCCCACACCCATTAAATAATGTGGTTTATTTTCTGGAAGATTTTCCTTGATGTCATCCAAAACTTTAAACATTTCCTCTTGTGTTTCACCAACTGCAAGACCACCAATGGCATATCCATCAAAATTTAGATTTAACAAACCTTTTAGAGACAAAAGTCTCAAATCTTTAAAAAGGCCTCCTTGGACTATGCCAAAAAGAGCTTTATGAGGATTTTTTCCAAAGGCTTTTTTGGATCTATCAGCCCAATATAATGATAGTTCCATTGATTTTTTAATCAGTTCATAGTCATCCGTTTTCTTTGGACATTCATCCATGATCATTACAATATCTGAGTTCAAGCCAAGTTGAATTTTTATACTTTCTTCAGGGCTCAAATAAAATTTTTTTCCATCAACATGAGAGTTAAAAATTGCACCTTTTTCTCGGTCTATTTTATTTAATTTTGAAAGAGACATTACTTGAAAACCACCTGAGTCAGTAAGTATTGGTAAATCACAATTCATAAAGGAATGTAATCCGCCAGCGTTTTGAATTCGTTCAACTCCTGGACGGATCATTAAATGATATGTATTAGCTAAAATTATATCTGAGCCAGTTTTTTTAATATCGTCAATCGTACAAGCTTTTACAGTTGCCTGAGTTCCAACTGGCATAAAAGCAGGAGTTCTAATAATACCTCTATGCGTTTCTATAATTCCTTCTCTTGCATAGCCATCTTTGTTCAATAATTTAAAGGCAAATTCTTTTAATGCCATTAAATATTATAATGATTTAAAACTAATTATTTTATCTGGATCTGTGACGGCACCATTATTGTTTTCATCACCACGTTTAATTTTATCAACAAATTCCATTCCTTCGATCACTTTTCCAAAAACTGTATATTGGTTATCTAGAAAAGGAGCAGGTTTAAAACAAATGAAAAATTGACTATTTGCACTATTTGGATCTTGTGATCTAGCCATTGATAAAGTTCCTCTATCATGAGGTAAGTTATTAAATTCTTGTTTTAGGTCTGGTAAATCTGAACCTCCCATCCCTGCCATTCTTAAATTAAAATCACTTGATGATGAATTTCCAAATTTTACATCACCAGTTTGTGCCATGAAACCATCAATAACTCTGTGAAAAACAACATTATCATATTTACCACTATTGGCTAAATCTTTAATTCTTTTAACATGATTAGGTGCTACATCTTCAAATAATTCAATTTTAACATCTCCATCTTTAAGTTTCAAAATCATAATATTCTCCTGTGACATTACTTGGTTTATGGTTAAAAAAAAGAAAATAAATATATTTATTAAAATTTTATTCATATTTTCTTTTTAGTAATTTAATTGTACTTTTGGTAGTAAATTTTTTGATATCACCTTTTAAATTTACTATTTCTTTAACAAATCTTGATGAAATAATCTGATTTTCAACATCAGACATTAAAAAAAGAGTTTCAATATTTTTATTTAATTTTCTATTCATCCCTGCTAGTTGAAATTCATATTCAAAATCTGAAACTGCTCTTAATCCTCTTAAAATAATATTTGATTTATATTTTTTGCATAATTCAGTGGTTAAAGAGCTAAAAGAAATTACGACAACTTTTTTTTTGTTCAGTTTCAAATCATAAAATAAAGCTTTTTTTACAATTTCAATTCGTTCATCAGAATCGAATAAATAATCCTTATTTTCAACGTTAGATACTGCAACGACAATCTTATCAAAAAGTTTTAAACCTTTTTTAATAACATCAATATGGCCAAACGTAATTGGATCAAATGTTCCAGGATAGATTGCAACTTTATTCATTAAACTAAGTTATCATCTATTTTATCAGCTGAAACAACTTTTTCTTCTCCAGTTAATTTAATAATTCTAACACCCTGAGTATTTCTACCCGCAGTTCTAATTTCTTTTACCGCTACACGTATTACTCTTCCTTTGTTAGTCGATATAAGTATTTCATCACCATCATATACAGGGAAAGAGGATGAGATATTACCATTTCTTGGTGAATTTATAATTCCGATAATTCCCTTCCCACCTCTATTAGTTACTCTATATTCTGTATGACTAGTTTTTTTACCAAAACCATTTTCTGTTATTGATAATATGAACTTTTCTTTAGCTTTTAATTCTGATTGCTCATCTTTTGACTTCTTCCCATTTTTTTTAGATTTATCATTATCTATAATTGAAAGAGAGACAATTTGATCGTTTGGAGACAAAACAATACCTTTAATCCCTTTAGAGGATCTACCCTTAAAAACTCTCAATTTTTTAGACTCAAAACGTATGCATTTTCCTAATTTGGTACTTAAAATTATATCTTGATCATCCTTGCAAATTTTAACTCCCACAATTTTATCATTATTGTCTAATTTCATTGCAATTTTTCCAGATGTATTGATTGAAGAAAAATCCTCTAAACTATTTTTTCTGATTTTCCCTTGAGCAGTAGCAAATACAATTTGATAATTTTTCATTTCAGATTCATTATCGGGAAAAGGCATAATAGAACTTATTGACTGATGGTTTTTTAGTGGAAGAATATTAAACAACGATTTTCCCTTAGAAACTGAAGATCCCTCAGGTATTTTCCAGGCTTTTATTCTATAAACTAAACCTTCTGTAGAGAAAAACAAAACTGAGGTATGGGTATTGACTGATAAAGTTTGGACTACAGAGTCTTCGTTTCTAGTAGTCATGCCAGTTTTTCCTTTACCTCCTCTTTTTTGTGTCTTAACACTATTCAAAGATCCACGTTTGATGTAACCCTGCAATGTAACTGTGATCAATACAGATTGTTTTTGAATGGTTTCTTCTATATCGTAATTTAATACAGCATCAATTATTTTAGTTCTTCGAGGTGATGAATATTTATCTTTAATATTCTTTAACTCTTCACTGATTACTTTTAACAATTCTTTCTTAGATGAAATTATTTTTTTATATTTTGTAATTAATTCAGCTAACTTCTTAATTTCTATTTCAATTTCATTAATTCCTAGCGCTGTCAGTTTTTGTAATCTTAATTCTAAAATAGCATTCACTTGTAAAGTTGATAAGGAGTATAAAGTTTTTGATTTTGAACTTTCTACAAGTGAAATTAATTTTTTTGACTTATTAATTTTCCATTTGGTTTGTAAAAGAGATTTCTTTGCATCTTCTGGATTTTTTGATGATCTGATTATTTTGATAACTTTGTCTAAATTTTCAACTGATACCGATAAACCTATTAAGATATGTGCTCGCTCTTCTGCTTTTTGTAAATCAAATTTTGTTTTTTTGACTACAACGTCCTCTCTAAAGGATAAAAAATTTGATAAGAAATCTTTTAAGTTACAAGTTTCAGGTTTGCCATCAACTATTGCAAGTGTATTAAATCCAAATGAACTTTCAATTTGTGTATTCTTGTAAAGTTGTCTTTTTACTGTTTCGGGTTCTACCCCACTTCTCAAATCTATTGAAACTCTGATTCCTTCTCGATTAGACTCATCTCTTATATCTCTTATACCCTCAATTTTTTTTTCTCTAACAAGCTGAGCAATTCTCTCATTCAAAACAGATTTATTAACTTGATAAGGAATTGATGTGATAACCAATCTTTCTCTTCCATTTTTTAAACTTTCTATAGAAATTTCACCTCTAATTTTAAAAGAACCTCTGCCTTTGTTATAACCTTGTTTGATCATATCTTTTCCAATTATTACTCCTCCTGTAGGAAAATCAGGTCCAGGTATGTGCTTCATAAGATCTTTAATTTTAATATCTTTATTTTCAATTAAAGCTAATGTTCCATTAATTATTTCACCTAGATTATGTGGTGGTATGCTAGTTGCCATTCCAACTGCAATCCCACCTGCACCATTTACTAATAAATTAGGAAATTGAGCTGGTAAAACTGTTGGTTCTTTCTCCGTTTCGTCGTAATTATTTTTGAATGAAATTGTATTCTTTTCGATATCATCAATTAAATATTGTGAAACTTTAGATAATCTAGTTTCTGTATATCTCATCGCAGCAGCGGGATCGCCATCAATAGATCCAAAATTTCCTTGTCCATCAACTAAAGGCAAGCTCATTGAAAAATCCTGAACCATTCTTACTAGAGCATCATAAACTGACTGATCTCCATGCGGGTGATACTTACCAATAACATCTCCAACAATTCTTGCAGATTTTCTAAATTGTTTTGACCAATCATATCCACCTTTGTACATCGCATACAAAATTCTTCTATGAACTGGTTTTAAACCATCTCGTATATCAGGAAGTGCTCTACTGACTATAACACTCATTGCATACGATAGATAAGATGAGCTCATCTCATCATGCATTGAGATTAATTTTATATTCTTATCCTCAGGAATTTCAGTTTTTTGCATAAATATTAAAATGGAATTTCATCATCCATGTCATTTGAAATTTGTGACATGTCATCATTATTAGATTGAGTATTATCATTTGAAATACTTCCACCTGAATTACCTCCACCTAACATAGTTAAAGATGAGTTATATCCTTGAATAACAATTTCAGTCGAGTATTTGTCTTGACCAGACTGCTCATCTTTCCATTTTCGAGTCGTTAATTGTCCTTCAACATATATTTGGGCTCCCTTTTTTAAATATTGTTGAACAACATTTACCAATCCTTCATTGAATACAACTATACGGTGCCATTCTGTTTTTTCTTTTTTTTCACCAGTATTCTTATCTTTCCAAGATTGACTTGTTGCCAGACTTAATCGTGCAACACTTTTGCCATTTACCATTTGTTTGATCTCTGGATCTGCGCCCAAACGACCAATTAAAAGTACTTTATTTAAACTTCCAGCCATAATATTTTAATATTTGTTAAATTTGTTAATTAGAACTATACCACAATTTACTCTGAATATTAATTTTATTAAGTCAAAGCAACAAAAATTATGATGAAAAAGATAGTTATTAAGGGAGCTAAAGAACACAATTTAAAAAATGTTTCTTTAGAGATACCCAAAGATAAATTTGTTGTCATAACTGGTCTATCAGGATCAGGAAAGTCGTCTTTAGCTTTTGATACAGTCTATGCAGAAGGTCAAAGAAGGTATGTTGAGAGTTTATCCGCTTATGCAAGACAATTTTTAGATAAAATGAAAAAGCCAAATGTTGATTTAATTGAGGGGTTGAGCCCAGCAATATCGATAGAGCAAAAAAATACTTCTAAAAATCCAAGATCAACTGTTGCTACAGTTACTGAAATATATGATTACATGCGTGTTTTATATGCGAGGGCGGGTATACCCTATTCTCCTTTTACAGGTAAACCAATAACATCACAAACGATTACACAGATTGTGGATAAAATTAAAGAGCTTCCAAAAAAGTCAACAATATATATTTACGCTCCAGTAGTCAGAGGGAGAAAGGGAGAATATAAAAAAGAAATCCTAAATTATAAAAAAAGAGGTTTTCGAAAGATCAAAGTAGACGATGTAATTTATGATATTGATAAAGTTCCTGAATTAAATAAGAAAATTAAGCATGACATATACATTCTGGTCGATAGAATAGTTTTAAATTCATCTTTGGGAAACAGATTAGCTGAAAGTATTGAGTCCTCGGTCAATTTAGCGAATGGATTAGTATTCGTTGAATATGAAGATGAAACCTTACCAAAAAAATATAGAAAAGTAGAAAAATTAATATTTTCAACTAAATTTGCATGTCCTGAAAGTGGCTTTACAATTGAAGAAATTGAGCCAAGACTTTTTTCATTTAATAGTCCTTTTGGTGCTTGTGAAGAATGTGAAGGAATAGGAATTAAACTAAATGTTGATCCAAATTTAGTAGTACCAAATCATAAAAAAAGTATTGCTGATGGTGCTATTGAACCCTGGGCTAAAACAACCACTCTATATTATGCACAAACACTATCTTCTTTAGCAAAACATTATAGCTTCTCGTTAGATGAAAAATGGTCAAAACTTTCAAAAAAAATTAAGGATATCATTCTTTATGGATCTGATGATGAAGAAATAAAATTTTCATATGATGATGGTTATGAAAAATACTCACATAAGAAGACATTTGAAGGGGTAATAAATAATTTAGAAAGACGATATTTAGAAACTGATAGTGATTGGAAAAGAGAAGAAATAGCTCAATACCAGTCAGATACTAAATGTGAAAGATGCAATGGTCATAGACTAAAAGATGAGGCATTATGTGTGAAAATTGACGGCTTGCACATTAGTGAAGTGACTGAAAAATCAATTTTAGATGCTGCAAAATGGTTTGAAAATTTAAAATTCAATTTAGATAAAAGACAAGTTAAAATTGCCGAACATATCCTCAAAGAAATTAATGAAAGATTAAATTTTCTTTTA
>LUMI01000635.1_pt1 | contig 18455 bp, 21 predicted proteins | sample 729681 | NCBI WGS metagenome assembly LUMI01 (sample SAMN03860267, study PRJNA289734) | marine metagenome | biome: seawater column; feature: ocean; material: water; isolation source: Red Sea water column Station 34 - depth 10m | place: Saudi Arabia: Red Sea | collected 2011-10-15 | depth 10 m
CTTCAAATATCTGCATTGGTGAAGGATGATGGCTAATTACGCAGTTGGTGATATTCAAGGTTGTTTTGAAGAGTTCAAAGAAGGTTTAGAGCTAATAAACTTTAAAAGTTCAAAAGATTTTTTGTGGATTACAGGCGATTTAATTAATAGGGGTCCAGACTCTTTTGAAGTTTTAGAATATGTCTTCAAAATTAAAAATTCAGTTTACATAGTCTTAGGTAATCATGACTTACATTATCTGAATTGTTTCTTTAACAAAAGAAGTCTTAGTGATAACGATACTTTTCCATCTCAAATGTTTCATAAAAAAAGTTTAAAAATTGCTAAGTTTCTTTTGCAACAGCCTTTTGTATTTTCAAAAAAAATTTTAACTAAAAAAAAGGTCATCCAAGTTGCTATGGTTCATGCAGGTATTCCAAGAAATATGTCGCTTAAGAAGGCTGAAACTTTATCTAAGCTATGCGGGTTGAAGTTAATAAATGATCCAAAAAAAAATTTAAAAAAAATTTTTGAAGATAAAAAAAATTTCCATTCAATTGACTCTTTTAGTGGTTTAGTAAATTTTTTTACAAGAGTTAGAGTTGTTAATAATAATGGATTGCCTAATTTCTCATTCAAGGGCAGAAAAAAAAACATTCCTCCTAATTTAGTCGCATGGTTTGAAAAAGAAAATAAAATAATGAATGATGTTGATCTTTTGGTCTTTGGCCATTGGGCAGCTCTTCAGGGCAAGACAGATATATCTAATATCATAGCCTTAGATACTGGATGTTGTTGGGGAAAAGAATTAACATTTTTAAGATTGGAAGATCAAAAAAAATTTGTAATTAAAAGTAAACAAAAATGAAAGTTTTCTTAGTTGGTGGAGCAATAAGGGATGAGTTATTGGGGATACCTTTCAATGAAAAAGACTGGGTTGTTGTAAATTCATCTCATAAGGAAATGTTAAAACAAGGTTTTAAACAGGTCGGAAAAAACTTTCCGGTTTATTTGCATCCCGAAACAAAAGAAGAATATGCTTTAGCTAGAAAAGAAATAAAAATCGGAAAGGGTCATAAAAATTTTTCTTTTAATACAAAATCTAACATTTCACTCAATGAAGATTTAAAAAGAAGAGACATTACTATAAATGCTATTGCTAAGGATGAGTCTGGAAAATTATATGACCCTTTTGGAGGAATTAAAGACCTTAAAGACAGAAGAATTAGAATAGTTTCCAAAGCTTTTTCCGAAGATCCCTTGAGGCTTTTTAGAGTTGCAAGATTTAAATCAAAACTAGCTGATTTTAATTTCTCAATTTCCAGAGATTCTTTAAATGTTTTAAAAAAAATGTCTTTAAACAATGAGATAAATTTTCTTTCTGGGGAAAGAATTTGGGATGAAACGCAAAAGGCTCTTAGTTATAAAAATTCTAGTAAATATTTTGCAACTCTAAAAAAAGTTGGAGCTCTCAAATACTTTGATGGAATTGAAAAGACCTACTCTAAAAATCTAAAGTTTCTTAAAAAAATGGATAATGAAACAAATATGATTATTGAAAAATGGGCAATAATTAATCTAAATTCAAATCACGCTGAAATTCTTGAAAGAAAGATTAGGGTTCCAAATAAAATTACAAATTTTAGAAAAACACTTAATGAACTATTTCAAATTATTAAAAAGAAAAATATTAATGAAAAAAAACTTCTAACCAGCCTTAACAAAATGAATTTTTTTAGGAATGAATCATATTTATTAGATTCATTAGACTTACTTCAAAAGTTAAAAATAATTTCTTCAAAAAGAAGTAAAAATTGGAAATCTTTCTTGAAAGAACTTAAAAAAGTTAAAGTAAAAACATCCGGTCTTAGAGCAGAAGAAATTAAAGAAAAAATATTTAATAAGAGATTAAAAGCAATTCAGGATAAAAAAAATGATTTATAAAACTGCCTTAATTACTGGAGGAGCAATAAGAATTGGTAAAGATATATGTAAAAAACTGCATGAAAACGGTTACAACATCATTTGCCATTACAATAAATCAGAAAATGAAGCAAAAGACCTTAAATCCGAATTAAACAAATTAAGAAAAGGTAGTTGTGAGATTTTTAGCTTAGATCTTAATGATTTTGAACAAGTGAAAGAGCTGACAAGTAAGATAAATAATAATTCTAATTCTCTGGATCTTTTGGTAAATAATGCCTCATCTTTTTTTAAAACAGATGTGGAAAATCATAATGACTCAGACTGGGACGATCTTATTAACTCTAATTTACGAGGGCCGTTCTTGTTATCAAGGCACTGTAAAAAAATGCTTTCAGAATCTAAAGGATTAATAATTAATATATCTGATGCAATGGTTAATAGAGGAATGAAAAACTACGTTATTTACTCTATGGCAAAAGCAGGACTTGAAAATTTAACCAAAACTCTTGCGCGTGAATTTGCTCCCGAAGTAAGAGTAAATGCCGTTGCCCCCGGCGCAATATTGTTACCTTCAGATGGCTCATCTGAAGAACAAGATCTGCTAAATGAAATTCCTTTAAATAGAATTGGAACAGAGAAAGATATTTCTGAGGCAGTGCTTGGGTTGACTAAATTTTCCTACGTGACCGGTCAGATTTTAAAAATTGATGGCGGCAGATCTTTAAATTGATGTATATTTACTTTTTTTAAGAAAAGCATGAATAGCAAATTCAAAGGGGAATATTCAGGTACAAAAAACGTATCAGAAAGACATGAGATTGATCAAAACAAGCTTCAAGAATTTCTCAATGACAAATTAGATAACTTTGGGGAAATAAATTCAATTGAAGAATTCGTTGGAGGGCAATCCAACCCTACTTACCTTTTAAAAACTCAAAGAGAATCTTATGTCTTAAGAAGAAAGCCTCCAGGGAAGCTTTTGAAATCCGCGCATGCAGTTGATAGAGAATACAAAGTAATTGCTGCCTTGAATAAAACAGATGTTCCGGTTCCAAAAGCCTATATACATTGCGAAGATGAATCAGTCATTGGAACTGAGTTCTTCCTGATGAGTTTTGTAGATGGGGAAGTAATGTGGGAACCTCATATCCCTCAAGCATCTAATGAAGAAAGACAAAAGATCTATCATTCTATGAACGAAACGATTGCGATGTTACACAGTGTTGATCATGAAAGCATTGGGCTAGAAACTTTTGGAAAACCTGGAAATTATGTTGGTCGACAAGTTGCAAGATGGTCCAAACAATATGTTGCATCGGAAACAAGAGAAATAAAATCTATGAACAATCTTATGGAGTGGTTGCCAAAAAACCTCCCTGCTGAAAAAGCGACAAAACTTGTTCATGGTGACTTTAGTTTAAGCAACGTCATGATTGACTTAAAAACTTTTAAAATTTGCGCAATACTGGATTGGGAGCTTTCTACGCTAGGAGATCCTGCCGCAGATTTTAGTTATCACTGTATTCAATATAAGTTAAACCCCGTTTTATCGGATGAAAAACAATGCAAAGATTTGGGTATTCCTACTGAAATGGAATATTTGGAAATGTATGAAGAGAAAACTGGTTATCAAATCAAACCGGAGTGGAATTTGTACATGGGTTTTAATTTATTTAAGTTAGCAGCAATCAGTCAAGGAATTATGGGCAGAGTCAGAGACGGAACTGCAGCAGGTAAAAATGCTGACTCTTTTGGCGAAAATGCCGTTATGATGGCTGATGAAGCTTGGAAATTAATTAACGAGTGAGGTAAAAATGTCAAAAATAAAAATGCCAGTCGAAAAAAGTCACATCATGATGTTTGCGAGATCAATTGGAGATGCAAATCCTAAATATTATGAAGAAAAAGATGAAAACGTTATTGCACCTCCTACTTTTATTCAATCTAGTGCGCAATTTGATCCTGATTATTTTTTAAGACCAAAAATTGGTGGTGATAATTGGTTTGGATCTGGTAAAGAAGCTACTGGAATGAAATCATCGGGTTCTGGCTCTGGGGGTGGAGGAGCAGCAATGGGCCTTCATGCCGAACAACATTATGAATACCATCAACCTTTGAAAGTGGGCGATATTATTACTGCTGAAATTAAACCAGGAAAATCTTGGGAAAAAGAAAGCAAAAGAGCCGGAAAATTAAAATTTAGTGAAAGTGTAACCGAATACAGAAATCAAGATGGTGAGCTCATCATCACTGCAACTTCTGTTGGCGTGGTTACAGAAAAACCTGTAGAAAATTAGGAGAAGGATATGTTGAAGAAAAATGAAATTAAAGTTGGAGATACTTATTCTGAAAAGATCGTAGAAGATTTGAAGAGAACTCAAATTGTTCAATATGCTGGAGCATCTGGTGACTACAACCCTCTCCATTCCGATGATAAATTCACTAAAGAAATTGCCGGTTATCCAGGTGTCTTTGCTCATGGAATGTTGTCAATGGGAATGACGGGTAAGATGCTTACAAACTTCGTAGGTGACGGCACGCTTAAAAAATATGGCGTTCGTTTTACCAATCAAGTTTGGCCTGGAGATTCTTTAGAAAGCACTGCAACAATCATAGATATCAAAGAAGAGGATGGTGAAACCCTTGCTGAGATTGCTATCGAAACAAAGAATCAAGACGGTGCTACTGTTATCACTGGCTCTGCTACTGCAAAAGTAGGCTAATAAATAAGTTTTATGAATAATCCTTCTATTCCAGAAGTCGGTGGCCGTAGTGCAAAATTTGCTCTAATTCTGCTTGTCATAGTCTATGTGTTTAATTTTATAGATAGACAAATCTTAACCATTCTCGCAGAAGATTTAAAAGCAGACTTAAATATCTCTGACAGTGACATTGGCTTCTTGTATGGAACTGCTTTTGCAGTCTTCTACTCAGTGGTTGGAATCCCAATGGGTAAACTTGCTGATACTTGGAATAGAAAAAATTTAATAAGTTTGGGTTTGGCTTTTTGGAGCTTGATGACATTTTTGTCAGGTACTGCAAAGTCTTTTTTATCATTATCAATTTATAGATTTGGTGTTGGCATTGGAGAATCTAGCGCGTCACCAGCATCTTACTCGCTTTTGTCAGACTACTTCTCTCCAAAAGTTAGAGCAACAGTATTATCGATATACGCAAGCGGACTTTACATAGGTTCGGGAATAGGGATATTCATTGGAGGGCTGATAGTAGATAACTGGAATGAAGCTTTTCCAATAATATCTGAGGCCCCCTTTGGATTGAAAGGATGGCAAGTAGCTTTCATGGCGGTTGGTCTTCCAGGAATTTTGCTGGCCATAATAACATGGCAGATAAAAGAACCACCTAGAGGGTTAAGTGAGGGTTTAACAGAAACCAACAAAGAAAATCCTCTTAAGGCAGCTTTTGGAGAACTAGTAGGACTAACTCCCATTGGCTTGCTTGAAGCTGAAAATACACAAAAAGAATTATTAAGAAATTTTGCTTTGCTTATTTTTGTTTTATCAGCTGCCTATTGGTTGATTCAAACAACTGGAGATTATTTGCAATGGATTGCCTTTGGAATAGGTTTTTACATTGTGTGCAATTGGATTCAAGGACTAAGAATTAGAGATAAAGTTGCTTTTGAATTGATGTTCAAAAGCAAGGCACTTTTACTTGGCCTGTTAGCTTTTCCTTTTATTACTTTCGTCACCTATGCATTAGGTGCGTTTGGCCCCGCCTTTTACATAAGAAATTTCGGTATGACAGCCTCTGAGGTTGGTGTTATCTATGGCTTGATAACTGCTTTTGGATCCATGGTAGGAGTAATTGGGGGTGGTTTTGTTGGAGATAAACTAAGAGAAAAATACATAAATGGAAAGCTGTATTTGATAATGGCCTCTGCCCTAGGTACCGCAGTTACAGGTCTAGGATTTTTGTATTCACCTGAAGCCAATGTCTCTTTTGCATGGAAATTTTTCTATCATGTTTCTTCAACTGCTTGGTTAGGTTGTGCAGCATCAACAGTAACTGAGCTTGTTTTACCAAGGTTAAGAGCGGTGGCAAGTGCATTTTTTATTTTAATGCTTAGTATGGGTGGATTAGCTTTGGGACCTTATCTGACAGGTATGTTGAGTGATATTTATACAATGCAATTTCTTGCTGAAGGGATGAATAAATCAATGGCAGAAGCAATTGGGTTAAAACAAGCCCTTGCTCAGTCTTTAGTGGTTTTATTAGTACCAATGGTTTTATTGGGTTTTGCTTGTAGATTTTTGAAAAAAGATGAAGAGAATCTTTTTGTTAAAGCGAGAAACCTAGGCGAAGCTATTTAACTTCTTTTTCCAAATCTCAGAGATTTTTTCTTGATGCTTTGGATGTATCAAATTAGGGGCAATTTCTGCTAAAGGCTCTAGTACAAATCTATATAGATCAATGTCTTTGTGAGGTATGTCTTTGCCTAAAGCTTTGCCTACGTATTTTCCGTATAGCAACAAATCAATATCAATTTCTCTATCGGAAAACTTTTCTGACCTATCTTTTCTGCCGATTTTTTTTTCGATGTCTTTCAACATACCAACAACCTCTTCTGCAGAATCTTCAGTTGTGAGGCAGACTACTTGATTTAGAAAATCTTCACCTTCAAAGCCTTCTGATTTTGTTTTATAAGTTTTTGATTCTTTTTCTAATTGGTACTCCTGGCTTAAAAGCTCTTTTGCTTTATTTAAATTTTCCTCTGGTTTAATGTTACTGCCAAGACTTAAATATATTTTTGGCATTATCTTGAGCGGAAAATTGTAAGCCCTACTTCTTTTGATCCACGAAGAGCGCCAGGCTTGGATACAGATAGAGAAAGATTTAACACCCTTTCGTCTTGCATGATAATTTTTGAAACTTTTTCAGCAAGAGCTTCAATAAGCTGAAAAGATGATTTTTCTACAAATTTTATTATTTTCTTTGATGTAGTTTTATAGTCAAAAGTATCTTCTATATTGTCTGACTTAAAAGCTTTTTTGATATCAACTTCTACTTCGTAAGAAATTTTTATGAGCTGCTTAACCTCTCTTTCCCAATCAAAGATTCCTATTATGGCTTCAATTTCTAAATCTTTTACAAAAATCTTATTGGACATTTTCTAAACTCCATCTTGGAGCAACATCAATACTAAAATCTTTGGTTTGCTCTTTAATTTTTTGGAAACCTGCAAAAGCGATCATCAATCCATTATCGGTACAGTGTTTTTGATCTGGATAATAAAGATTTATGGTTCCTTTGTGCTTTTCCAGTTCCTCTCTAAGGTATTTGTTAGCAGCAACTCCACCGGATAAAACAAGTGATTGGCTTTGTTCAATTAAACATGCCTTTAGGGATTTTTTAACCAGACAATCTATTGCAGCATTTTGAAACTCAAAAGCAATATCGTTTACTGTATCCTCTGAAAGGTCTTCCTTTTCAGATAAATCTTTCACCTTATAAAGTACAGAGGTTTTTAAGCCACTAAAACTGAAATTTAAATCCTTAGAATCAATCATGGGTCGTGGAAAAGAAAAATGATGTTTTCCTTTAGATAGCAAAGCTCTTTTTTCAATTTCTGGGCCACCTGGGTAACCCAATTTCAATAATTTTGCAGTTTTATCAAAAGCCTCCCCCACAGCATCATCTTTTGTTTGTCCAATGACTTTATATGCGTTGGGTGAAGAAACTTTGACTATTAAAGTATGTCCTCCTGAGACTAATAAACTAATAAAAGGATAAGTTAAATCTTCTGCATCATATTTTGCCATTATCAAATGTGCTTCCATATGATGTATTGGTATTACAGGAATATCTAGGGCATAAGATAAAGAGTTTGCAAAGCCTGCTCCAACCATTAAAGGACCTCTTAAACCAGGTCCATTGGTAAAAGCAATTGCTTCTATCTCTTTCATCGAGATGCTTGAACCTTTCATTTTATTTTTTAATAAAGGCAAGAGTCGATTAATGTGATCTCTAGCGGCTAGCTCAGGAACTACCCCTCCATACAAATCATGCTCTTCTGCCTGACTATATAAAGCTTCAAATACAATTTGGTTGGCTTTACCGTCATATAAAGCAATTCCAGTTTCATCGCACGAAGTCTCTATTCCTAATATTTTCATTTAAATTAAAAGTTATTTTGCAAAATATCTTAACTCTCTATAGAATTGCCAGCCTAATATAAATATGCCTATTATAAAGCTAAAAGATAACGAATCTTTCGATTCTGGACTCAGAAGATTTAAAAGGTCTTGTGATAAAGCTGGAATCATTTCCGAAATAAGAAAAAGAGAATTTTACGAAAAACCTACCTCTGTTAGGAAAAGAAAAGCTGCAGCAGCAGTAAAAAGACAAGCGAAAAGAAGAAAGTTCGGCAAAATGCCGCCTTTGAGAGCAAGAGTCTAAATGTCCAAAGATCTTAAAAGCTTGATTAAAACTCAAGTCACAATTTCTATGAAAGATGGTGACAAGTTTAGAACTACTGTTTTGAGAATGATTCTTGCGGAAATTCAAAAAATTGAAATTGATGAAAAGTCAGATCTTAATGAACTTCAAATCACTTCAATTCTTGAAAAGATGATTAAACAAAGAAATGATGCAATCGCACAATTTGAACAAGCGAAAAGACAAGAATTAGCTGATAAAGAAAAACAAGAAATAGAAATCATTAAGGAATTTTTACCTGAACAAATGTCAGATGATGAGATTTCTGAATTAGTTTCTAAAATTATCTCTGAAGTTGGTGCCCAAGACATGAAAGATATGGGTAAAGTAATGGGATCTCTAAAACCTTTGATCGCAGGTAAAGCAGATGCTGGTTTTGTTAGCCAATTAGTAAAAAAAGCTTTAAGTTAATTTTTTAACAGTCTCTACTATAGAAATCGTTTGTTGGTCTGCTTCAACATTTACAAAATCACCTTTTTTCAGGAAAGATAAATTAGTTTTAGAGATAGTTTCTGGAATTATAGAAAATGATCTCTCTAAGTTAAATGGTATGGAAGAAAATTTCTCTGAAATGTTTGTTAATTTGATTGATTCGTGTACAACATCAAATTCAATAAGGTCTTTTTTGAAATCAACGACCGTTAAACAAACACCATTGACTGCAACGCTATCGCCCTTTTTTAATTTTTTTGTGAAATTAGCAGGAACGGTGACGGATAACTTATACCCGTAATCCTTTTCTTCAAATTTTACCTTCTTTGATACAGCCTGAACTATTCCACTAAACATTTTTTATTTTTTAAGTTCCGAAATTTTTGCTATTGAATGTATTTTAATGCCTTGCTCAGCATAAAACTCCTGAAAGGTTTTATCTGAATCATAAGGCTCTTCTCTGTCCAAAGCTACTAATGCTCCCACAAAAGTCCCTCTGTTGCTTTCGATGATTTCTATTGAGTTCTTAATGGCAGTTCCAGCGGTTAAAACATCATCAATCAATAAAGCTTTCTTGCCTTCCAAATTTCCCATGATGATTCCTCCTTCGCCATGACTTTTCTTTTCCTTTCGATCAAAAGCTATAGGGATATTTTGTTTTGTTGCTTCAAAATATTTTGTTGCAACAACTGACGCCAAAGGGATGCCTTTGTATGCAGGGCCAAAAAATAAATCAAAATCTATCTTCAAGTCCAATATTTTAGATACATAGCAATCAGCTAAAAAAGAAAGCGATTCAGAATCAAAAAAAGCAGCAATATTAAAAAAATAATCGCTTTCCATGCCAGATTTCAGTTTAAAACTTCCAAACTTTAGTGCTTCTAATTCAATGGCTTTATCTAAAAAATCTTGCATATTGGTTTCAACGTTTCCATACTTTATCAATGCCTGAAAATCTCCACAAACTTTTTGTTATTTCCAGTCCTTCAGGAGGCGGCAAAACTTCTTTAATAAATAAGCTTTTTGAAGATTCAAGATCTGCGAACTTTGAAAAAAGCATTTCTGATACAATTTTAGAATTGGATTGGCAAGGTGCTTATGCTGTTAAAGAACTTTTTGATGATGCTAAGCTAATTTTTTTAGTTCCTCCGTCTCTAGACGATTTGAAGCAAAGACTGATCAAAAGAAATCTAGATTCGTCTCAAGAAATAGAAAACAGACTGTCAGAGGCAAAAAAAGAAATCAGTAAGTCTGAAATGTATGATTATTTAGTCTTAAATGATGATTTCGATAAAGCCTTTGAAGATCTTTCACAAATTCTTTTTGAAGGTATTTCGCCTATAGATTTTAATTCAAGAGCATCTAAAGACTTGATTAAAAGATTAGTAGAATAATCAATAAAAATTAAGTAGAATCCATTTCCTCAAGAGGTTAATGCATGGCTAGAATTACTGTCGAAGATTGTTTAAAAAAAATCCCAAATAGATACGAAATGGTGAAACTTGCTGCAAAGCGAGTTAAACAACTGGCTATAGACGGAAGAGAACCTACCATTGACCCAGAAGACGACAAACCTACAGTAATTGCTCTTCGAGAAATTGCTGCTGGAACTGTAACTCTAGAAAACATAGACAGCTTCAATTTTGATGCTTTTGAAGAGGAACTCTCTGACCAATTAACTTCAGACGACGAAGAAGGCATAGAATAACTTTTTTTTGGTAAACTCTCTTTGCTAATGGCAACAGAGACAAAAAACCTTAATAAACTCACCAAAAACCTTGGAAAATATCTTGATCAAGATCAACTTGAACAAGTAAAAAAGGCTTATTTTTTTGCAGCAAATGCTCATTCAGGTCAGTTTCGAGTGAGTGGAGATCCTTACGTATCACACCCTCTTGCTGTTGCAGAAATACTAGGAAAATTAAAAATGGATCAAGACTGTCTGTCTGCTGCAATGCTTCATGATGTTATTGAAGATTCAGGTATTCCAAAGACCTTCTTAAAGAAGGAATTTAATAAAGAAGTTGCAAACTTAGTTGATGGTGTAAGCAAGCTTGATAAAGTTGAATTAACCTCAAAAAAAGACTTACAAGCTGAAAGCTTTCAAAAAATGGTTCTTGCAATGTCGGAAGACATAAGGGTCATTGTTGTAAAACTTGCAGATAGATTGCACAACATGAGAACAATAAAATTCCTGAATAAAGAAAAAAAATTAAGAATAGCAAATGAAACCCTTGAAATTTATGCACCAATCGCTCACAGATTAGGAATGCATCAAATTTATAGGGAACTTGAAGACTTGGCCTTTGAAATTTTATATCCTCTGAGGTTTAGAGTTATCGAGGAGGCTGTAAAGAATAACACCAGAGGAAGAAAAAAGATTCTAAAAAAAGTTGAAACTTCCATAAGTCAAAAATTGCAAGAGCAAGACTTGGATTGTGCTATTTCCAGTAGAAGAAAGCATTTTTATGGTATCTATAAAAAAATGAAAAGGCAGTCCAAAACTTTAAAAGAAGTTTTGGATGTTTATGCTCTGAAAATCACCACATCAAATGCTATGGATTGTTATAAGGCTTTAGGTGTAATACATAATGCCTTTAATCCTATCGAAGGAAGATTCAAAGACTATATAGCCATACCGAAATCCAATTCTTATCAATCACTGCATACCGGAATCATGACTTTTGAAGGACTACCTGTAGAAATTCAGATTAGAACTAGTGAAATGGACGAATTAGCCGAGTTTGGAATAGCGGCACATTGGGTTTATAAATCTGGAGAAAAGGATAACCCAGTTCAAGCCAGAGCGAGAAGGTGGGTTAATGGCTTGATGGAAATCAATGCTCGATCAGAAGATGCCTCAGATTTTGTTGAAGTAATCAAAACAGGATTGGTATCCAATGAAGTTTACGTTTTTACTCCTCAGGGAGATATCATCGATTTGCCCAAAGATTCAACGCCGATAGATTTCGCCTTCGCTTTGCATTCAGATATTGGACTGCATTGCAGCGGTTGTAGAATCAATAAGAACCTTGCTCCACTGAGCGTTCCTTTAGAAAGTGGTCAGACAGTAGAAATTATTACGGATAAAGTTCCGCAAACAAACCCAAGCTGGCTGGATTTCATTAGGACCTCCAGAGCAAGATCGGCTATTCGCCATAATTTAAAGAATCTCAAAGAGTCAGAATCAAGAAAATTTGGAAAGCGGCTTTTAGAACAATCTTTATTTCCTCATCAAACAAAACTAAGAGATGTCCCAAAAAATAAAATGAAAAAGCTTCTCACCTCCTTAAACTATAAAAGCGTGAGAGAACTTCTTGAAAGCATTGGCTCAGGAAAAAGATCCAGTCTAGTTGTTGCACATCAAATCATGCAATTTCTCGACGAGAAAGAAAATGAAGAAATTCAATTTTCTAACTTACAAATTACAGGCGCGGAGGGTTTGGTAGTAACTTATTCGAGTTGCTGTCGTCCTATTCCTGGAGATCACGTAATTGCACATTTTTCAACAAGCAGAGGAATTGTTATTCACCAAGAAAGATGTAAAAACATCTTACCAATTCGTCATGACCCTGCCTTATGTTCTCCGGTACAGTGGGAAGATACTCTGTCAGGAGACTTTTCAGTTGAGATAAAAATTGTTGCACAAGATAAAGCTGGGATACTTGCAGAAGTTTCTGCAGTAATCGCAGAGTACTCAACTAACATTGAAAGTATAAAAAGTGATCCCCCTGCTGGAAATAAGGTGGATCTCTATATTCTGCTCGCAGTAACGGATAGGGATCATTTAGCAAAAATATTAAGAAGATTGCGTCGAAAAGACTTTGTCATATCAGCTACAAGAATACATAGCTGGGAACAAAGAAATGCTACCCTTCCAATTATTGAAGAGGAACTAAGTGAAGATAATTGAAACGGATAATGCTCCAAAGGCCATTGGTACCTACTCCCAGGCAGTGAAGGTTAACGGCCTTTTGTTTATTTCAGGTCAGATACCCTTAGATCCTTCAACAATGGAATTGGTTGAAGGAATTGAAAATCAAATCAATCAAGTTTTTGAAAATATCAACCAAATTTTAAAAGCCGATGGAATGGATTTTTCAAATGTAGTTAAACTTTCTGTATTGCTTGAGGACTTAAGTCACTTTGAGAAAGTAAATGAAATAATGGCCAGCATATTCTCAAAACCCTACCCCGCAAGAGCTGCGTATGAAGTTTCAAAATTACCAAAAGGAAGTTCAGTAGAAATCGAAACCATTGCTTTTAAAGAGTGAAAAGCAAATCGCTTCAAAAAAACATCACAGAAATAAAAGGTGTCGGCCCCAAAGTAAAAGAAGAACTTAATAAAATTGGTATTAACTATGTCCAAGATGCTCTATTTTTATTGCCTAAGAAATACGAAAATCGAACGAAATTAACTTCCATAAAAGATTTAACTCCAGGAGAGGCGTTTCAATTTGAGGGTGAAATTCTTGAAAGCAAGACCATATTTCCAGGCAGAAGATCTTTTATGGCAAGAATATCTGACGGTACAGGATTCTTACAAATTAGGTTATTTTATTTTTCATTTGCTCAAGCTAAAGCTTTTAAAGTTGGTCTGCATGTTAGAGGTTATGGTGTTATAAGGACCAATGGCTCTTTGCTTCAAGTGTTTCATCCAAGCTATAAGATCTTTGCATCATCCAAACGTCCTGTTTTAGACAATACCCTTACGCCAATTTATTCTCTTGGTTCTACTAAACTGACTCAATTTAGAGCAAGAAACATAATTAAAGAATGTTTAAAAGAAATTGAGGAACTAAATCTCATCGAAAAGGAGATTGATTCAATATTTAAACAACAAAAAATAAGTTCTTTATCTGTTAAAGATGCCTTGCTGAAAATTCATAGTCCTTCTGTTGAAGATGACATTATTAAAATCAATAGTTATAAGCACGAGGCTCAAGAACGTTTAATAGTCGAAGAATTAGCTACGAATCTTATTGGAGTCAAGATCGCCTCCGAGAAAATAAACAAGCTCAAAGCTAAACAAATGCCAATTTCTAACGAAGAAGTAGCTTTATTCAAAGAAAATTTACCATTCAAATTAACTAATGCTCAAGAAAGAACAATCAAAGAAATTTCAGACGATATATCTCTTACCAAGCCTATGAGGAGATTGGTCCAAGGTGATGTGGGATCGGGGAAAACAGTAGTAGCAGCTGTAAGCATGTATATCTCTGCAAAAAATAATACTCAATCTGTTCTGCTTTGTCCCACAGAGGTTTTAGCCGAACAACATTTCAAAAACTTTTCAGCATGGTTTAAAAACTCAAATATAAAAATTGAACTATTAACCGGGAAAATGCCTGTTTCAAAAAGAAGAGGAATCTATCAGGACTTAGAAGATGGCGTAATTGATATTTTGATTGGTACGCATGCAGTCTTTCAAGATAAAGTGAAAATGAAAAATCTTGGTCTTGTGGTAGTCGATGAACAACAAAGGTTTGGTGTAAAACAAAGATTTGATTTGGTTAAGAAAAGTTCCGACCAAATAATGCCACACCAATTATTCATGACTGCTACGCCCATACCAAGAACCTTAGCAATGACAATTTTTGCTGATCTGGAAACTTCGAAAATTGATGAATTGCCACCAGGCAGAAAACCAGTAGAAACTTTGGTTTACAGCGATAAGAAGAAAGACGAAATAGTAAAAAGATTGGAGACCGTATGTAAATCCGGTAATCAAGTTTTTTGGCTTTGTACTATGATTGAAGAATCTGAAAATCTAGATGTTCAAGCAGCTGATGAAGCCAAAGAATGGATTAAGGAAAATACTAATGGTTTAAATATTGGCCTTGTGCATAGCAAACTTTCAAAAGATCAAAGAGACAAGGCAATAGAGAATTTCAGAAGTGGAAAAACCGATGTATTGGTTTGTACGACTGTTATTGAAGTTGGCATGGATGTCCCTAATGCTAGTTTGATGGTCATTGAAAATGCCGAAAGACTGGGTTTGAGTCAATTACACCAATTAAGGGGAAGAGTCGGGAGGAAAGCAGATTTAGATGCTTATTGTGTTTTGATTTATCACGGAGAGATTGGTGAAATTGCCAAGGCCAGACTCGAAGCGATGAAATCGACAAATGATGGATTTGAAATCTCAGAGATTGATATGAAGCTTAGAGGTACCGGAGAAATTCTAGGAACTAAACAATCTGGTGGAATAGAACTTAGGATCTCAGATTTATCTAGAGATGCTCATTTAATAAAAAAAGCAGAAAAACTAGTAGAAGGTTTAAATCAAAAAGATGAGGAGATATCTAAAATTCTTCTTGATAGGTGGCTAGGCGATAAACAAAATTTGATTATCGCCCAGTAAGAAAAATTTATAGCAATGGGGAAATAACTAAACTCACTATTGCCATTACATTAATAAGAATATTCATTGAAGGTCCTGAGGTATCTTTAAATGGATCTCCTACAGTATCTCCAACAACAGCTGCAGAATGAGTATCGGTACCCTTCCCTCCGAGGCCAAGCTCCTCCAGCATTAGCCATCATCAAAGCCATCGCAACACATCCGATTAATCCACCGCCAAGCATGCCGCCCAAAGATTCTGCACCTAAACCAAAACCTACTACGGCAGGCGCACCTACTGCGATAACGCCTGGAATGAGCATTCTTTTCAAAGCTGCTGAAGTTGCAATATCAACACACTTCGCAGTATCTGGTTCTGCATTTCCTTCAAGTAATCCTGGAATTTCCCTGAACTGTCTTCTGATTTCATTGATCATTTCAAAGGCAGCGTCTCCTACTGCAGTCATTGTGATTGAAGAAATTAAGAAAGGAATTGAGATACCAATGAACATTCCTACTAAAACGCGTGGATCTGAGAGAAGCAGTTCAAACTCTCCTTTATTATGAGCAACCGTTTCTACAAAGGCTGCGATAATAGCCAAAGCTGCTAATGCAGCTGCACCAATTGCAAAACCTTTTCCTATTGCTGCAGTTGAGTTTCCAACCTCATCTAAGCCATCTGTGATTTCTCTGGTCTCAGGACCCATACCAGCCATTTCTGCTATACCACCAGCATTGTCTGCAACAGGTCCGTAGGCATCTATGGCCATAGTTATCCCAACTGTAGCAAGCATTCCTACGGCAGCTATTCCAACTCCGTATAGACCAGTCAAACTTGTTGATATCCAAATTATTGTTGCAAGCACGAGGATTGGAAGAACCACAGATTGCATACCAACAGCTAATCCAGTGATCATTACAGTTGCCGGTCCAGTCTCTCCTGATTTTGCAATCTGCCTAATTGGACTGCTTCCGGTGTAATACTCGGTAATTAATCCTATGAGAACTCCTCCGACTGCACCAGTGAGAACGGCAAGCCAAATATTAACAAAACCTTCTCCGATGAATAATTGGATTAGAAAATATGCGGCTATGATAAATAAAACTGCCGATCCTATGGTGCCTGTTCGTAAGGCAGCATCAGGAGACATAGAAGAGAATGCTTTGACAATTACTATTCCCAGAACTGAAGCTATCAGCCCAACAGAAGCAAGCGCAAGAGGTAAAAGCATCATTCCAGAATCATCTAATGTTGATGCAATGGCAATTGAAGCAATCATTGCTCCGCAATAAGATTCAAAAATATCAGAACCCATTCCAGCAACATCACCGACATTGTCGCCAACGTTATCGGCAATTACACCTGGATTTCTTGGATCATCTTCAGGAATTCCTGCCTCAACCTTACCCACTAAATCAGCGCCAACATCGGCACTTTTTGTATAAATTCCACCACCTACTCTTGAGAATAAGGCTACACAGGATGCTCCCATTCCAAATCCTTCGATAGCTCTTGCAGTTGCTGGATCTCCTCCAAAGTAAAAATACAATCCTCCTAAGCCAACTAGTCCTAGAGAAGCAACACACAAACCCATAATGGATCCACCATAAAAGGCAATTGAAAGGGCTACTTTGGAGCCTTTTTCAGCTGCAGCGGTTGCTGTTCTGGAGTTCGCTTTCGTAGCAGAAAACATACCCAGCCAACCTGCTAAAGAAGAAGAAAGAGCCCCTGCTGTAACTGCAAGCGCAGTGTTAAAACCAAGGGCAAAATAGGATAATGCGATTAAAACTAAAACAAAGAAAAATAAGTATGTATATTCTCGGCGCATAAAGACCATTGCACCTAAGTGTATTTGGTCAGCAATTTTTTTTACTTTTTCAGAACCTTCGTCGTAACTGACAACAATAAAATAAATAACTAATGCAATTAATAAGCCAAAAAGGCCGAAAATTGGCGGCATAGAAATATAAGTTTCCATAAGTGACTCTCCCGAGAATAAAAACGCTAATTTACCAGATTAGTAACTATTTTTTAACTAATAAAATCTTTTCTTGAGAGCTGATTTTCTGAATTTGCAACAATGCAAGAGATAGTCGCATCTCCTGATACGTTTACCGCTGTTCTTAACATATCTAACAATCTATCAACGCCAATGATTAAAGCGATTCCTTCAACTGGCAAGCCTACTTGTTGAAGAACCATAGCTAACATGATGAGTCCTACTCCGGGAACTCCAGCAGTTCCGATTGAGGCTAAAGTTGCTGTGATAATAACCATTAAATATTCCATCATGCTCAAATCAACCTGATATACCTGAGCAATGAATACCGTTGCTACACCCTGCATGATTGCAGTGCCATCCATATTTATGGTCGTTCCCAAAGGGATACAAAAAGAACTTACAGATTTATCGACGCCGAGCTTTTCTTCTACAGTTTTCAAAGTTACTGGCATCGTCGCACTGCTTGAAGATGTGCTGAAAGCAAAAATGATAGCTTCTTTCATTTTTGAGAAGAAAATAAAAGGATTAATTTTTGCTAACGAAGTTAGTAATAAGCTATAGGTAAAAGCAGCATGAAATATTAAGACTCCTACAACGATTAGAAAGTAGTTAATCAAAGTAAAAATAATTGATATTCCCAAAGACGAAAAAGTTGAAAATATCAAACAAAATACTCCAACTGGGGAAAGCCAAATTACAAAATTAACAATGTTTAAGATAATCTCATTTAAATCTATGAAGAACGATCTTACTTTAGAAGTCTCGTTTGAAATTTTATTTACACCATAGCCAAATAACATAGCAAATATGATGATCTGAATCATATTACCCGCTGCCATAGCTTCAATTGGATTGCTGGGAAATAAATTTACAAAAGTATCTTTAAGAGATGGAATAGCATCTTGTTCAAAAGACGAATTACTTACCATACTGACACCATTTGCCATTTCAAAGAAAGAGCTCACAAATAAAGCACTAATAATTGCCAATGCAGTAGTGAACAAATAAAGTGCTATTGCTTTAGAACTGATCGACAGGAGTTGCTTATCAGAAGTTAGGTTGGAAACTCCCACAACCAAAGATACAAAAGCCAACGGAACCACTAGTACTTTTAGAAGAGAAAGAAAAATACTTCCTATGGCATCAATGAATTCTGAAAAGAAATTTAAAAAACTTGGTAAATTATCTTGAAAGAGAGAATTAGAGATACTTCCTAAAATTATTCCAAGTAGCATCCCTAGAAGGATTTTTGCAGTTAAAGACATTTGAGATCAGTAGCTTTTTCCACCCTCCAAAGGAACCATCTCAAAATC
>LUMI01000353.1_pt1 | contig 18288 bp, 15 predicted proteins | sample 729681 | NCBI WGS metagenome assembly LUMI01 (sample SAMN03860267, study PRJNA289734) | marine metagenome | biome: seawater column; feature: ocean; material: water; isolation source: Red Sea water column Station 34 - depth 10m | place: Saudi Arabia: Red Sea | collected 2011-10-15 | depth 10 m
CCAGAAAACTCATGGGGGAAACGTTCGTAGGCTTTTTCATCCAGTCCAACAACAGAAATGAGTTCCTTGGCCATAGATTCTGCTTCGACCTTGCTCATTCCTTGAATTAGAGGACCTTGAGCAATAATGTCACCTACTTTGATCCGCGGGTTGAGTGATGCAAAGGGATCTTGAAAAACCATCTGAATTTTGGATCGGTACAAGCGCATCGAATTCCGATTCAATTGCATCAGATCAACCCCATCCAAAAAAATTTGTCCTGAATCACTTTCTATCAAACGGGTGACACATCGGGCAAGTGTCGATTTTCCAGAACCACTCTCACCCACAATACCCAAGGTTTCACCACTTCTTAAATTGAAACTTACTTGTTGAACAGCTGGAACCGGATTGGAGGACTTGCCAAAACCAAAAAAGCTTCTACCACCGGCAAAGCTTTTATTAATATTTTTGGCTTCCATAACCATCTTGTCTGAGCTGATTCTGGAGTCCCGTGGTTTCAATTTTGGGATCGCAGCAATAAGGCTTTGTGTGTAGGGATGGTTGGGAGAATTCAGCACATCAGTAACCTTACCTGATTCAACCACTTCACCTTGCTGCATCACTGCAACCCGGTCAGCAATGTCTGCCACAACACCAAAATCATGAGTAATGAAAAGCACACCGGTGTTATGCACATCCTGCATTTCTTTGATGAGTTTCAAGATTTGCGCTTGGGTCGTTACATCCAGGGCAGTGGTCGGCTCATCGGCAATCAATATTTTGGGATCCATGGCCAAAGCCATTGCGATCATAGATCGTTGCCTTTGTCCTCCTGAAAGTTCATGTGGGTAAGCACTGAGAATCCTGGAAGGATCGGGCAAGTGAACATCGTTCAAAAGCTGAGTTGCTTTGCCTACCCTTTCCTTCGGTGACATTTTGCTGTGGTAACGAAAGATTTCGTCAATCTGTTTCCCGATGGTCATAACAGGATTAAGAGCTGTCATGGGTTCCTGGAAAATCATTGAAATTTCATTACCTCTGATATCCCTGAGTCTTTCATCAGTAATCGAAGTGATCTCTTCTCCAAGAAAATCAATCGAACCTCTATCAACACAAACATGGGGAGCCGGCAATAGACCCATTACGGAACGTGCCGTCAACGATTTCCCAGATCCGCTTTCGCCAACAATGCAAAGCGTCTCACCAGATAATAAATCTAAATCAAGTTTTTGAACGGCAAATTCCCGTTCAGACCCTTTAGGCAACTTGATATAAAGATTCTTAATGTTGAGGAGTTGATTAATTGCGCTCTCTCAGACGAGGATTAAAAGCATCATTGAGTCCTTCACCAACCAGATTTATGGCAAGAACGGTAATCAGGATTGCGATTCCAGGGAAAGTACAAACCCACCATGCCGAACGAAGCATGGTTCTTCCCGCACCAATTTGAAAACCCCAACTCATGATGTTCGGATCTCCAAGTCCAAGAAAGGCGAGTCCGCTTTCAATGAGGATTGCAGTCGCAACCATTAGGGAGCCGATGACAATGACAGGACTTAGACAGTTTGGAAGAATTTCACGCATCATAATCCGAGAATCATTCATGCCTAAAGTGTGACAAGCCTGCACAAATTCTCGATTTTTCAATGACATGAACTCCCCCCTGACTAAGCGGGCAACAGCAGGCCAGGAAACAACCGTGATAGCAATAACAATAATTTCAATAGAAGGTTTCATGATTGCTACCAATAAGATGGCAAAAACAAAGGAGGGTATAGTCTGGAAAATTTCTGTAACTCTCATTAGAGCGTCGTCAATTACTCCACCATAGTACCCTGCCAATGCACCAAAAATGATACCAATGAAAACTGCAGCGATAGTTGCTAACAAACCAATCAAAATGGAGGTTTTTGCGCCATGGGCAATGCCTGCTGCGACATCCCTGCCAAGTGTGTCACTGCCTAAAAGGAATCCATTCGTCCCCGGACTTGACATTGGTTTACCAGCGAGCCGGAAAGGATCATCGGGATAAATCCAGTTCGCAATAACTGCCATTAGAATAACCAGAAATAGTATAATGAGCCCAAAAACAGCGGATTTGTTCTTTGAAAATCTTCCCCAAAACCGATTCATACTCAGGAAACCTCTATTCTTGGATCAAGAAAACAGTAGATAACATCAACAATTAAATTTACTACCACAACCAGTACTGATGAAATAAGGAAAATACCAAGTAAAAGATTCAGATCACGTGCAAAAAGAGACTCAAATGCAAGCATTCCCAATCCCGGCCAAGCGAAAACAGATTCTACGATCACGGATCCTCCAATAAGGGCTCCAACCTGCACACCAGCCATCGTGACAACAGGTAAAAGGGCATTGCGCAACACATGCCCGAAAGTAATGCGCCTTTCAGGTAATCCCTTAGCTCGTGCAGTAACGACATAATCCTGCCCATACTGTTCCAACATGGAAGCCCTCATTAATCTTGTGTAGAGAGCAAGGTAGAATAAAGAAAGTGTAATGGTTGGTAAAACCAAATGGTGTGTAATGTCTACAAATCGATCAAAACCTTCATAAAATGCAGCAATATTTTCCATTCCACTTGTTGGAAACCAACGGAGATTGATGGAGAAAACCACTATCATCATCAGACCAACCCAAAACAGTGGTGTAGCGTAAGTAATCAATGCAAAAACAGAAATAACTGCATCTTTCCAAGTATTTAGATTTATAGCTGCAAGTAGGCCTAATAATATGCCAAATAGAACTGCTAAAATAATAGTACTTACCATTAAAAGTAGCGTAGGCCAAAATCGATCCACGATTAATACTGAAACCGGCATATCATGGCGAAAAGAGTAACCTAAATCTAAACTAATGATATTCTTTAAATATACCAAAAGTTGAACAGGCAGGGGTTGGTCAAGTCCAAATTTAGCCCTTAACTCGGCCATATATTCAGGAGTTGCTGAGCCTGCTTCTCCAGCTAAGACGTCAACGGCATCTCCTTCTGCCATATTTAAAAGAAAAAAATTCAAAACAATGATTGCGAGTACAATCGGTACGGCCTGAAAAAGACGTCTTATAATGTATCGTAAAATTTGGGTCGAACGACTCATCAATCAATTAGAAGATTTAAAATATTATTACTTTTTGTAATTTAAATTTTCTGGAAAAGACTAACGATTTAAATAGAAACAAATAAGAATTGGAGAGACAAATATTCTATGTCTCTCCAATTTAGGAAATGATTAATCGAGATAAGCTTCACTGAAGGAAGCATAGGCACCTAATGCAGAATTGTAAGCTCCCTTAAGTTTTGTATTGTAAACTGTAAGAAATTGGAGTTCAAAAAGATTTACAACAGGCATATCTCTGGCAAGAATTTCTTGAATTTTTTTATAAATCTGAGTTCTTTTCTGAGCATTTGCCTCTGTTGCTCCAGATGCTAACAATTCATCCAATTCTGAATTACTGTAACGTGAAGAATTAACAAAATGTGTTCCTTTACGAATTTGATCCGTTCCATAGTGTCTATGAACACCGAGCACTGGATCAGGTAATTGGTAAAAATAATTCACATTCATCACAAAATCGTAATTATGATAAATTCTTTTCAACCATGTTGGGACGTCTTCATAACGAAGTTCCAATTTAATACCAATATCTCCCAAAACCTGCTTAAGGTATTCTCCTGCCCTTCTCCAATCTTCACCATATGGAATTAGGTCCAAGATAGCACGAATTCTCACTCCGTTTGCATCAGGCTTAATACCAGCTGAATCAAGCAGGGCTTTTGCAGACGCAATATCTCCTCTCGCAGGATAATTAGGCATACTCGCATACAAACCCGTTGGTTTGAAGTTAGTTGACAATGCACTGGTGGCAGGTTTTCCATAACCAAAGAAAATATTATCGATCATGAATTGTCGGTCTATGGCCAATGAAATAGCACGTCTCACTGCTGGATTTGCAAATGGACCCTCTTTAGCATTAAATTCGATCAAGGCCACGGGATTGATCATCGAATAACCATCTGTTGTTACAGAGATATCATCCCTTTCTTTGAGACGGACTGCATCAATATTTGGAACGGCATTATAGGCTGCATACAAAACCTCTCCATTTTCCATCGCTGCGGTTCTTGTGGATGCATCAGGAACAAAACGCCCAACAACACGATCCAGATATGGAAGCCCAGGACGCCAATAATTCTTGTTCTTATCAAGTCTTACATATTGCCCTTTTTTCCATTCGACAAATTTGAAAGGACCGGTTCCAACAGGATTGTTTCCCAATTTCGCACTTTTTATGTCTGTTCCTTCCAACAAATGTTTTGGAACAATTGGAGATTCGTATGCCGACAAAGCTCTCAACATATATGGAGCAGGATTTCTCAAATTGAATATTGCAGTATGAGAATCCGGTGTATCAATACTTGTCACTTCCCTGAAAGAATTTGGTCCTCTTGGATGGAATTTTTTCAGCACATTCATCACGGTAAACGCGACATCATCTGAAGTGAAAGATTTACCATCATGCCATTTAACACCTTTTCTTAATTTAAAGGTAACCGTTTTACCATCACTACTGACCGAGTGACTTTCAGCCAAAACATAGATTATTTTTCCATCATTATCGTAGTCAAATAATCCTTCATAAATTTTAGGGGCAACCAACCCAATTGGGCCAGATGTAGAAATATATGAAGCCATGGACGGAGGTTCTGGTTGAACAAGATAAACCAGAGTTCCACCTGATTTTTGAGCATATGCCGAAAAACCTAGGAACAAAAAAGTTATTATTGTGAAAAAACTAATTCTTTTCTTCATCTAGATCCTTTGATTAAGAGGTTTTAAAATAGAATTTAATTTAATTTCACATCAAAATTAAACTCTGAAAGGGGAAAAACTTAGCCCAAGAAAGTATCTAAAGTCAACATTAAAACCTGTATATAAATTTCGCAGCATTTCTTTATCACCCCGCACTTTGGAGCATCGCATGGAGGAGGACGTTGGCTCCGGCAGAAATGTGTTCGGGTTCAGCGCTTTCGATCTCGTTATGGCTGATACCGTCTTTACAGGGAATGAAGATCATTCCCGTCGGGACGACATGGCTCATCTGGCAGGCATCATGTCCTGCGCCTGAAACAATTTCCATGTTGGAAAAGCCGAGTTTTTCCGCGGCATTGCGGACACTTCCGACACATTCCGGATCGAAATTCACGGTAGGTGCTTCCCAGATCAAGTCAATTTCGGGATCCAGTTTTTCTTCCCGGCAGATTTCATCCACAAGATCACGGAGTTTTTGATCCAATCCGGAAAGGACTTGAGGATCCGGATGCCTCATATCGATGGTGAAGAATACCTCACCGGGAATGGTATTGATCGAATTGTGCTGGAGTTCGATGGTGCCCACAGTGACCAGGGCATTTTCCTGTTGAAGCACGGCTTCACGGAGTCGGGCAATGATCCGCGCAGCCCCCTGAAGAGCATCCCGACGATAGGGCATGGGGGTGGTCCCCGCATGGGAATCCATGCCGTGGAGACGCATGTGATACCAGTTGCATCCCTGCCCTCCAGTGACGATGCCGACGGATTTTGTCTGTGCCTCCAACACAGGCCCCTGTTCAATGTGAAGTTCGTAATAGGCTTTGACCGGAGATAGGCTGCAGGAGCGGGTCCCGAGATAACCGATCCTTTCGAGTTCATCCCTGATGGTTTTTCCCTCGGGATCAACCCTGGAGTGCCCGTAATCCAGATCAAAAATCCCGGCCCAGACCCCGGAACCGATCATGGCGGGAGGAAACCGGGCTCCCTCTTCATTGGTCCAGCATATGGCTTCCATAGGGGCTTCGGTAACATGATCATGATCATTCAGAGTCCTCAACACCTCCAAGGCCCCGAGCACGCCATACACCCCGTCGAACTTGCCGCCGCTGGGTTGAGTGTCAAGGTGACTGCCAGCCTGAACCGGAGGAAGGTCTGGATTGCGCCCTTCTTTTCTGGCAAAGATATTTCCCATCTCATCGATTTCAACACCACATCCGATTTCCCGACACCAGGAAACGAACAAATCACGTCCCTGGCGGTCGAGATCGGTCAATGCCAATCGTCGGCAGCCTCCTTTTTCGGTGGCGCCGATTTCGGCCATTTCCATCAAGCTTTCCCAAAGGCGGTTTCCATTGATTTCCATCATGCTGTTTTTTTGATTGAAAGGTTTTGATTGGAGACGTTTGAAATTTCCTTTCGGCCCATTCAGTAGATGCGTTCAATGGGTCCGTAGGTTTTTTTACATTCTGGTTCATAGGAAGAGCGGACACGGCCAAAGCAGAAACCCAACTGTTCGAAAAGGGTCACCTCATCCAGATCGACATGACGCTGCTTGATGGCTTCGTGAGTTTCCATGTAATACACCGTTTTTCCTGAATTTCCACAGACGGTGACACCACTGAGTCCCTTGAGCAGGAGGTTGACTGCGTTGGCACCCGCGGTCATTCCGAAGTTGGCATCATAGGCTAAAGTGGTTCCTGCTCTGACAAGATGAGATGGAGTGATGGTTCTCACCTCAGGAATGGTATACAAATCCTCGACATACATCCCGGTCTGCTCCATGAACAGTTTGATGTCTTCATCGGCACTCAATTTCTTAGTGATTTCCTGGGCGACGTATTTCCCTGCGCCTGCAAGTTTCTTATGGCCAAAGGTGTCGACTCCTGCAGATTCATCATAAATCGGTTCTCCACTCGAATTTTTGAGTCCCTCTGCAACCACGATGGTGTAGGTCCCAGCGCGGATGTCACTTTCACAGATGCGTTTGATATAAACTTTTTTCAGATGCCGATAGACCTCATCCCAATCGACGGGAATCTCGGGAATGAGAATACAGTCGGCCTCACCTGCAACCCCGCCGCGGAAAGCGGTATGACCCGCGTAGCGTCCAAAAACCTCGATGATCATCACCCGGTTGTGGGTACGTCCTGTGGTTTTCAGTTCGCTGACAAAGAAGGCGATACGGTTGATGGTGGAATCCCCACCCACGGAGTAGGGCATCAGATCCAGATCCATGGTCTTCGGTGCATGAACACATTGGATTCCATGGGAATCAAGGTCCTCAACCACCGAACCGGTATCATCTCCTCCACTGATCACCAGGGCATCAATACCGAATTTTTTTAATCCGTCCTTGATCCGTTCATATTTCTTGGGATTCTTGATCTTTGAAATCTTGACCCGGGAATGTCCTGCTTCCGAACCTGCCAGTCCGATGCTGAATGTGTCGATCCGCTTCGGTGTCAGTTCTACCAGGGATTCGGTATCCAGCAAATTGTAAAGCCCGGCATAACCATTGGGAATCGCATAGGTTTGGATCTTTTTTTGGGTTGCCATCTGCGAGGTGCCTTTAACGACAGCATTCAGCCCTCCACAGTCACCCCCGCTGGTGATGATGCCGATTTTTTGGATCTTCATGTTTACTCCTTGTAAAGGTTTGGTGGGTCGGACTTTCTGAGCCACCTACCGGATGAATGAAATTAGAGAGACTGCGAGGAACAGTCAACCCCTCATCTGTTTCCTGAATCACTTAGAATCTTGGGCGTTCAAGTGCCTGACTGGAAAGAGCCTTAAAATAAAGCTTCTGGTATGACTTTGCTGAGTTTTCCCAGAGAAACCGTTGATTCATTGCATCAGAAATCATTTTGTTGAAAATTTTCGGATGACTCTGAAATGTTTGCAGCGCTTTCCTCATGACCTGGATCAAAGCCTCTTCTGTCGGTTCCTGAAACATAAAACCATTGCCGTGGGCTTTTGCATTTCTGTAGTCCTCCACGGTATCTTTCAATCCTCCCACTTTACGGACGATCGGCAGGGTCCCGTAACGCAAACTGTAGATCTGATTCAGTCCACAGGGCTCATACAGGGAAGGCATCAGATAGAGGTCGCACCCGGCTTCGATCAGGTGGGCAAGACGGTTATCATAGCCCTGTTTGAAATAAAATTTTTCCTCTCTTGATTTCCTGATCTTTTTCAAGGCATCCGCAATTCCCGGCTCTCCATCACCGAGCAGTACCAATTGCAGGTCCATTTCAAGGATTTCCTGCAGAGCCGGGATCAGGAATGAAAACCCTTTCTGCCCCGTCAAGCGGCTGACCATTCCGACCAGTGGAATGTTAGGTTGATACTTCAATCCTGCTTCCTCCAGTAATGTTGTTTTACACAACACTTTTCCCCTTCTATCACTGGAGGAATAATTCGCTGGAAGATGAGGGTCAATCTCCGGATTCCACTGCCCGTAATCACAGCCGTTGAGGATGCCGGAAAAATCTTGCCCCAAACGCTGATAAAAAGGATGCAGCCCATGCCCTCCTAGAGGGGTTTTCAGTTCCTCGGCATACCCTGGACTGACGGTATTCACCTGATCTGCCGAAAGCATGCCTCCTTTGAGGAGGTTCACTCCGCCAAAATCCTCGAAGCAATCGGGATGAAAATCGGCATCATCGATTTTCAGCCAGCTTTTCAAATATCCAGGGTATCGTCCCTGATAACCTGCGTTGTGGATGGTAAGGATGCTGCGGCTTTTCCGGAAACGGGAATCGGTTTTTCTTATTTGTTGTAAAAAATAGGGAACCAGTGCGGCATGCCAGTCATGGGCATGGAAAATATCAGGAATCCAATCCAGCGCTAGTCCCAACTGCAGGGCGGCTTTGCTCAGAAAACCAAAACGCTGAGCATTGTCCGGGTATTCCTGACCATTCTCACCATAAAAATCTTTGCGGGAATAAAAGTGCTCATGCTCGACCAGGTAAACCGGAACCTTTGGGAGGCTTGCCCCGGGCTCGATTTCCAGGGAAGATTCCAACACCCGGCACCAGATTTCTCCGGAGTCCAAAGGCACCCCCAAAGAATCAACGACCGTGGAAGCCTGATTACGCTGTTCCACGGAAGCATAGGCGGGAGTGATGACTCTCAGGTCGTGGCCCATGCGGACCAGTTGTTGAGACAAAGCCCCCACTGCGTCGGCCAGTCCCCCCGATTTAGAAAATCCTCCCAACTCGGAAGTGATTACCAGAATCTTGAGGCCTTCAGCCAATCTCAGCCCCTTTTGGGATAACGACGATACCGTCTTCGGTGGTTTCGAAACGATTGGCGTCTTCTTCGGGGTCGTGTCCGATGACGGTTCCAGGTTGAATCACCACATGTTTGTCGATGATCACCCGATGAAGCTTGCATCCTCTTCCGATGACCACATTGTTCATCACCACCGATTCATTGACATGGGAAAAACTGTGAACACGGGTGTTGTAACCCACGACTGATTTTTCCACCATGGCACCGCTGATGATGGCGCCTGGAGAGATCATGGAGTTTATCGCGTGACCCGTCCTGAGATCACTGAAATGGACAAACTTTGCAGGAGGGAAAGGAGGATTGTAAGTCAGGACAGGCCACTGCTGGTTGTAGAGATTGAACTGTGGCTCAATACCAACCAAATCCATATTCGCTTCCCAATAACTCCTGATGGTTCCAACATCTCTCCAATAGCCAGCCTCTTTCGGTTGGGCATCGGGTATATGGTTTTGACTGAAATCGTAGACATAAACTTTCCCTCCGGGATACATTTTCGGAATCACATCCCTTCCAAAATCATGGACTGATTGTCCATCCTGGGAATCCTGTTGGAGCATATCCTCCAACGGATGACGATTGAAAATATAATTGCCCATCGAGGCCAGCACCATATCCGGTTGACCGGGCATCGTCCTAGGACTGCTTTGGGGCTTTTCCACAAAACCGGTCATACACCAGTTTTCATCGACTTCGATGATACCGAAATGTTTGGCTTCCGAGACCGGGACCGGAATCGCCGCAACGGTCAGATTGGCCTCCCTTTTTTTATGAAAACGGAGCATCTGGCTGATGTCCATCCGATAGATGTGGTCACCTCCAAAAATACAGACATGCTCCGGATCGGTATCTTTGATGAGGTTCATGTTCTGGTAAATGGCATCCGCGGTGCCTTCATACCAACGTTTCCCCATCCGCATTTGCGCCGGTATCGGATCGATGAAATGCCCCCGGAGTCCGGATATCCTCCAGCCTTCCCGGAGATGCTGCATCAGTGAATGAGATTTAAATTGGGTGAGGACAAAAATCTTGAGAAAACCGGAATTGACAAAATTACTCAGGGCAAAATCGATGATCCGGTAATTCCCCCCAAACGGAACAGCAGGTTTGGGGCGGACCGAAGTCAGAGGACGCAGACGTTTTCCTTCTCCGCCTGCAAGGATCATTGCCAAGACTCCGCTCATGGATGCACCAATGGATGAAACGGTTGTTAAGAAAAGGTTCTAAGTTGGTGATGCCCTCTTAAAAGCTGGGGGATCATTTATTGATGTGTTATATTTTTTCAGGTTTAATTTCAAGAACAACGTTTTTCTCCCCAATCATTCGAATGACCGGATCCACAGATTTCAATATTAAATCTCTAGGACCCTGCAGGATTCCTTCTCCACTGAAGCTGGAATTGGAAGATGGCACCCCCTATTTCAATTTTGTTTCTGATGAGACAAAAATCCTTTACGAAGTTGAAAAAACCAATGGATCCGGTTCAGATATCGCCTTCGAAAAAGCAGGACCCAGGGAAAACATATATTACGATCCATCGAAAATCCGCACAGGAATCGTCACCTGCGGAGGGTTGTGTCCGGGAATCAACAATGTGATCCGGACTTTGGTGATGCAGCTTTATCACAATTACGGGGTTCGGCACATCCAAGGGTTCCGCTACGGATTCCAAGGATTCATTCCGTCTTTCAAACATCAGACGATGGAACTCAATCCGGAAACCGTTCAGAACATCCACAACATCGGAGGAAGTATCCTTTCGAGTTCCCGGGGTCCCCAGGATATTGGTGAAATCGTGGACTGCCTAGAACGCCAGGACATCCGTCAACTTTTTTGTATCGGAGGAGACGGAACACTCCGGGGCGCCCATGAGATTGCCATGGAGGTGGAAAAACGCGGACTGAATATCGGGATCCTCGGAATTCCCAAAACGATTGATAACGACATCCCGTTTTGCATCAAAACCTTCGGCTTCGAAACTGCTTTTTCAAAGGCGGTAGAAGCTGTGCAGGCAGCTCATTCGGAAGCCTTCGGAAACAATTATGGCATCGTCATCATCAAGCTGATGGGAAGGGATTCCGGTTTCATTGCCGCCAATACTTCCCTTGCCAGTCCCGATGTGAATTTTGTTTTGATCCCTGAGGTCCCTTTCTCGATGGAAGGTGAAAACGGCCTGCTGCACTGCCTTGAACAAGCTCTCCACAAAAAACTTCAGGAAGGAAGTCATCCGCACTCGGTCATCGTGGTCGCGGAGGGGGTCGGTCAGGAACTGATGGGCAATACAGGAGAAGAAAAAGATGCATCAGGGAACATCCGCTACAAGGACATCAGTCATTTCCTGAAAAATAAAATCATCGAGCATTTTCAAAACAGGTACCCCGTCAATGTGAAATTGATCGAACCGAGTTACATGATACGGTCACTGCCCGCCAACCCTCATGATGCCATTTTCTGCTACCATCTCGCAGACAATGCCGTCCACGCAATGATGAGCGGAAAGACCGATTTAATGATCGGTTACTGGAACGGCCACTTCACCCATGTTCCCCTGCAGGCCGTCGTTCAGGAACAGAAACGTATTGATCCCCGGGGAGATTTCTGGAGGCAGGTTTTGTTCTCCACCGGCCAGCCCCTGGATATGGTTGTTAATTCAAAAGCTTGAAGACCTCCATCTGCTGAGATTAGACTCTTGCTTTCAACAGGGAAAAGAACGAGCAAGAGTATCCATGAATATCAACCCGCCATCCGCTGCCTGGCAAGAGCGCAGGCAGCAGCAGTTTAAAACCAGATCCGGAGACCCGCGAGGAGCCTACGAACGCGACCGGGCGAGGGTCATCCATTCCGCCGCATTCCGAAGACTTCAGTCCAAAACCCAGATCCTCGGTGTTCTCGAAGGAGATTTTCACCGGACACGGTTGACCCATTCGATGGAGGTCGCCCAGATCGGCCGGGGATTGGTGCTTCAATTGGGAAAACGATTTCCCGATCACCAACCGCTTTTACCCAGCCTGGAGACGATCGAAACCCTGGGACTCGCGCATGATCTCGGACATCCTCCCTTCGGCCATGGGGGAGAAGCAGCGTTGAACTGCATGATGCACCTCCACGGAGGTTTTGAAAGCAATGCCCAAAGCCTGCGCCTTTTGGGGAGGCTTGAATCCCATACCCCTGGATTTGGAAAGGATTGGGTTCCTCCAAAATGTTACATGGACGGAGAGCAGGACATCCTGGATTGGCTTCTGGAACCCTTGACGCAAAACGACCTTCAACGTTTCGGCAGACACACCGATCCTTCAGTGGACCGTCATGGAAAGACTCTTCATCAGTCCCTGGACACCTCGATCCTGGATCTCGCCGATGATATTGCCTACGGGGTTCATGATCTGGAAGATGCCGTTGCACTGAAACTTTATACCCGGGAACAATGGCAGGAAATCCATCAATCCCTGGACCCAAACTGGGTTTCCAGGATGGAACTCACAAATTTGGAAGATGATCTTTTTGAAAAAAAACCATCATCCGGTCATTCCCGCAAACAGGCGGTGGGAGCGATGGTTCATGCACTGATTCAGTCTGCGGAAATTCAGGAAAACCCGGAATTTGAAGAACCGCTTCTGCATTGGAAGGTGAGCTTGCCTGAAGTCCCAAGGATGTTTCTGGAATCCCTTAAGGATTCAGTTTCCAGGCATGTCATCCAACGCAATACCGTTCAAAGTGCAACTTTCCGGGGTCATCGGATGTTGGTGGAAATCTTCCAGGTTTTGCTCGAAGAAGCAGACCGCCTGCTCCCGGAACGTTTTGGAAGTCAATGGAAGAATGCTGAGGACGAAAGCCAAGGGAACCGGGTAATCTGCGACTACATGGCCGGAATGACCGATCAGTATGCCAACCGAATCTACTCCCGTTTTTTCCTGCCTAATGAAGGCTCAGTCTTTGACCGTATCTAACAAATTGATCTTGAAAACCATTTTAAATCAAAACTTGTCTGACATCGATTTCGCTGATAGTTTAATCTTCTGTTCTCCGAAAGAACTCGGGGAATCGTATTTACCACATAGCCAAACAGGGTCTTCTGTCACCTTTTCAAGACCGCTTCCCAGCAAGTAGGTCCCTTCCGGTTTTTTCAACGGACTTAACAGTCCAACTTCATTCCAGGCAGCCTGCGGGTTTGCTGTTCCCATAAAGAATTTTCAGTTCCTTCTTTTTTCATGCATCCCAGAAGCATCGCCCATGTCATCGGAACCCTATTGCTCGTAATTGGGACCTCGATGCTGCTGCCTTTGGCGACAACCTTTTTTTATGATGAGAATGATTTCCAGCCAATTTTGATCAGCATGCTGATCGTGTTGGCATTGGGGGCACCACTGAGGTTTTTCAACCCGATCTTCCTCGAGTTGACGATCCGTGATGCAGTTGTGGTGACGGTATTCGGCTGGAGCATCATCTGCGGGGTATCCACCTTGCCGTTTCTGCTCTCAGGAGCCATTCCATCCTTCACCGATGCTTTTTTTGAGATGATGTCGGGATACACTACCAGTGGTGCAACCATCCTCCGAGACATCGAATCCCTGGACCACGGGTTGTTGATGTGGCGCAGTGAAACCCATTTCATCGGGGGAATGGGCTTTCTCACCTTGACGATGATCTTCCTGCCCCACGGCATGTCCGGGGCAAACCTTTTCCGTTCCGAATCCAGTCCCGGACAAGTCATCACCCGGGAGCGTTTTCTTCCAAGAAACCGGGATGCGATGATCTGGTTATGGATTCTTTACACGATCATCAACGGGATCAATATCCTTCTGCTTCGCCTTGGGGGAATGAACTGGTTCGATTCTATCTGCCATGCTTTCAGCACAGTGGCCACGGCAGGTTTTTCCCCAAAAAATGCCAGCATGGCCCATTATGGAAACGCCTATTTCGACTGGGTCACGATCGTTTTCATGATGCTGGGCGGAGTGACCTTCATGCTCTACTACCATATGGTGAAAGGACACTGGAAGGTGGTCTGGGAAAATACCGAGCTGCGCTGGTACCTGGGCATCAGTTTGTTTTTTTGCGGAATGGTGAGCCTGATCCTCTGGAATGTTGAAATGTATCCCGGCTTTTGGGAGGCTCTGCGTCATGGAACCTTCCAGGTGGTATCCTTACTGACGACCACAGGACTGGTCACGGCAGATTATGAACTCTGGCCTGTTTCCGCACAGTTGTTTCTCTTCACCGTCTGTTTCATTGGTGCCTGTGCAGGCTCTACGACCAGCGGAATCAAAATCGTTCACTACGTGATTCTTTGGAAACAGTTAAAGCATGAACTGACGAAATTTTTTGTCCACCCGGGTTTCATCCGTTCGATCCGGCTCAGTGGGCAGAAACTGGATGAAAGACTGATCCAGATTGCTTTCGCCTACTTCTTTCTCAACATTTTGCTGGTTTTGGCAGGAGCCTGTGTGATGGGGATGTTGAACGATATTGATTTTGAAACCGCGATCAGTTCCACCATTTCGGCATTGATGAACATCGGCCCCGGATTTGGGGCGGTAGGACCGACAGACAACTATCATCACCTGAGTGAGGTGAGTAAATGGATTCTATCCTGGCTGATGCTGGTGGGCCGGCTGGAGTTGTTCACCGCATTGGTGATCTTTTATCCGTCTTTCTGGAAAAACGGCTCGTCATCACTCTGATGACGCCTTTGGAAATTAAGAGTCGTGGTGGGAAAAGGCGAGGAACTGCCTTTTCAGAGTTTTCCCTTCAGGTGTGCATCGAGCAGGTCCATCCGGTCGTGACCAAAAAACAATTCCTCTCCGACCAGGAAACTGGGCGCCCCAAAAAGTCCGCGTTTAACCGCTTCATCGGTTGCCTCGATCAGAGCCTTTTTGATTTCAGGATTCCCTGTTTTCTCAACTGTTTCAACGCCGACTAGATTTTCCAAGACGGCCGTATCCGAGATGTCACGGTCCTCCACCCAGTATGCCCGGTAGAGCCGATGAACGGCTTCAGGAAGTTCTTCTTTGGGCAGGCCGAGCAAGGCGCGTAAAGGTTTTACCGTCAGTCTTGGAAATTCCGAAGGGGTGTTGAAGGAAATCCCATGGAATTTTGCGAGACGGACAAGATCTTTGAACAGATGCGGTTTTTTGTAGGGCAACAACCCCGGAGCAGGAGGGGCATCCAACGCTTTGAACAAACCACCGAGCAGGAAGGGTTTCCAGATCAGTTCCCGGTTGTTACGCTGGGCCAGTTCCTCTATTTTTTCGCTGGCAAGGTAGCTGTAAGGACTGACGAGATCGAAAAAGAACTCAATGGGATGACTCATGTTGCCCTGAAAGTAAGAGAGTTGATGAGGGGGGTTAAAATTTAACCCAGCACTTCACGCATTCGGCTGCCGATTTCCGCAGGAGTTTTCACGACATGGATTCCCGCCGCCTGGAGGGCTGCCATCTTCTCCGAGGCAGTTCCCTTTCCTCCGGAAATGATCGCGCCGGCATGTCCCATCCTTCTTCCTGGAGGTGCGGTTTGCCCGGCAATGAAGCTGACGATGGGTTTGCTGACGTTTTGTTTGACGAATTCGGCTGCTTGCTCCTCGGCATCGCCGCCGATCTCACCGATCATCACGATCCCTTCCGTCTGGGAGTCCTCTTCGAACATTTTGAGACAATCAATGAAATTGGTCCCATTGACCGGATCCCCACCGATGCCGATGCAGCTTGACTGGCCAAGGCCTGCACGTCCCAGTTGCCCGACTGCTTCGTAAGTCAATGTTCCTGAGCGGGATACCACACCAACTTTTCCGGGTTCATGGATCGGTCCGGGCATGATTCCGATTTTACACTGTCCCGGCGTGATCACCCCCGGGCAATTCGGTCCTACCAGCCTGACCCCCTGTCGTCTGACAAAATCGACGGCGCGGACCATGTCGGTCACAGGAACCCCTTCGGTGATGGCAACAATCAGAGGAATCTTTGCTCCTGCAGCTTCCATGACTGCATCTGCAGCAAAAGGAGGCGGAACAAAGATCATACTCGCATTGGCCCCGGTAGCATTCACGGCCTCCTGGACGGTATTGAAAATCGGGATTCCTTCAAAATCCTGACCGCCTTTTCCGGGGGTGACACCGGCAACGATGTTGGTTCCATAATCCCGGCAACCACGGGTGTGGAGTTGTCCCTGGGATCCGGTGATCCCCTGAACCAGCAGTTTAGTATTATTGTCGATCAGAATTCCCATGAAACGTCTTTCAGAAAGTTAATGATTGTTATCGAATAGTTTATACAGGCTGTTTGATCATTCAAGCCATCCCCTTGGGAAAGGAAAAATCAGGGGGCAGTCAAGGCCTTTCCATTTTGCTCAGGTCCAAGCTGAAGGAGAAAATCGACCATCCCCTGGGACCATTGGTCGGGTTTGATGCAAGCTTGTGCCATTCCAGGGAGGCAACTGCGAAGCATCTCGGTATCGATCACGCCGGGATTGAGACTGACTGCAGAGAGGCCCCGAGGCAATTCCTGGGCAAGAGCCCGGGTCATCCCCTCGATCCCCCATTTTGCGGCCCAATAGGGGGCCCCTTCTGGAGAAACGGAGCGCCCCCAGGTGGAACTGAAATTAACGATCACTCCGCTGCCCCTGGAAATCATCGAAGGCACCACGACTCGGATCAGGTTCGCGCTGCCTTTGAGATGAACCTCGAGGACATGTACGAATTCCCAAAGGGGTGCATTACCGTTGATCACTCCGGCGTTGTTGAGCAACAGATCGGGAGCACCCAATTGCTTTAGGAGCGGATCCAGCCAATTCTGTACCTGGTCACCTTTTGAGACATCCACCGATTCAAAACAATGAGGGACTCCCCAACGAGTTTTTAGCGCTTGGATGGCTGATTGAGAACGGCCACAACCCCAGACTGTATGCCCGGCGTCGATGAAACGGCCGGCTAATGCCTCACCGAGTCCACGGGTAACGCCGGTAATGATGACGGTTTTTGGAGTTTCAGTTCCCATGATTCATGGTTCAGGAATGATTTGCATTGTCATTCCATGATGCCGGAAGAAACGATGTTCAAGTAAGTACTCGACATGAACACCGGCCCCTTCGCTGGTTTCAATCAGGGCACGACAATTCCTGTCCTGGAAAAGACGCATTCCCTGCGTTGGACCATAATACATGACTGAATCGGAAACAAGTTTGAGGGTGGTCGCATAGAGGGAGTGATCGAATTCCCCACGAAGACGCTGGTAGACTTCAGGATCATCACAAGCAGGGATATTCCCGAAAAAGAGGATCATGGATCCCCCGGACCCGAGCATCAACAGAAGGGTCCCCCCAAGGATCCATTTCCAGGCATCCTTCCAGCGTGAGGTTCTCAGAATGTGTCCGCACTCAGGGCATTCCAGCAGGCTGAGTTCTACCTCCTTTTCACAACCTGGACAGATTCGGGTTCCACGCTGTTCGATTTCCTTCAGTTCAAGGTAGGCTTCCGGATTGGTCCGGTAAAACTTCTGTGCCCTTTTGCTGAGTTTCTCACGCATTCAGGCCTGGGGGGATTTCAGTAACGGAACAACCCCGGACGGTAGGGACGATCCTTGAGACAGCGTGTGTCCCAGTCTTGATCCGAGGCACAGGGCATGGGCTCCGAGCGATAGTTGCAATAGAAGACCTGACCTGCAGGAAGATCGGTTTGAAGGGGAACCCGGTAACTCCGCCCGTCGGCAAAAACCGCAAGCAGCCCATGGGTTCGGCTTTCGATCGAGGTGACTTTGCGTTTTCGGGAAGGGGCAATGTACTCCACATAGGGCGGAAAATAAAGGGCAGTGCAATATTGACGAACGCGTGTTTTTTCAAAACTCGGGTAGGCATAACCCGGAGCATAACTTTCTCCCCCAAGGCAACCCGCCAGCAGGAAAAGAATCATCAGTCCTAGGATTATTTTCCAGGATTTAAAGAATGGCTTCAAGTGATGAAGATTGAACATGCATGCTTCTAATGAATTTACATCAGAAGGGGACAAGCAAATAACCTTCCAGGCGTGAAGCCAAGAAGAGAGTCCCTTGCGAAGCAATGATTGATCAGCTTGTGGATAACCTTGGAAAGAGCTTAGTTGGAAACACCCAACTCGTAATCAAGTTTATTTGCGGTCCAATGATGAAAGGCTGCCGTTGCGCTTTCCATGACCGGAGTCAGCACTCCACCATCG
>LUMI01000512.1_pt1 | contig 18283 bp, 18 predicted proteins | sample 729681 | NCBI WGS metagenome assembly LUMI01 (sample SAMN03860267, study PRJNA289734) | marine metagenome | biome: seawater column; feature: ocean; material: water; isolation source: Red Sea water column Station 34 - depth 10m | place: Saudi Arabia: Red Sea | collected 2011-10-15 | depth 10 m
GTTTGATATTCAGAATTCTCTGTCAGCGAGGGTTCGTCCATTAATTCACAGAAAACTTTCCAGAATTTTTCGGTCTGGCACATCAGGAAGATCCAACCGTTTTTGGTTCGGACCAATTGGCTTGGTGTGGATTCAGGATGTGCAGAACGGGGTTGACGGGAAAGGTCGTACTGTTCGTTTAAGGACCAAAGAGCGGGATATGAAAGTTGAAAAATTGCGGTGTCGAGCAAAGAAACATCAAAATCACACCCTTGACCGGAGTTTCTGGCATAAAATACTCCCATCATAATGGCGAACAAATTATTCATTCCTGTCATGTAGTCAACTAAAGACAACCCCGCGCGCTGTGGGTTCGATCCTATTTCACCAGTTAACTCCATCCAGCCAGCCTCTGCCTGCATCAAATAGTCGAATCCTGGCCAAGCGGATCTTTCGTTGTTGCGTCCATAAGCAGACAGATGGGTACATACAATTTTGGGATTCACCTCCTTGAGTACTGAATAAGTCAGTCCGAGTTGCTCTGGTTTGTCACCCCTTAGGTTATTGGTAATCACATCGGATTTTGCAACCAGCCGATGAAGAACCTCTTTCCCTTTTCTATCTTTTAAATCAAGAGAAAGTGAGCGCTTTCCTTGATTAAAAGATTGGAAATACAGGCTGTCTTCCGGGCCCAGGGAATTTGGACCGGTGGTCCGGGCAAAATCTCCCCCTTGGGTTGAATTTTCAATTTTGATGACATCCGCCCCAAAGGTAGACAAATATTGGGTACAAAAAGGACCGGCTCCATAAAACTCTACCGATAAAACTTTCAGTCCGCTTAGGGGGAGGGACTCAGAAGCTAAGGTCATAGAACATCACCAATTATCCTTTATTTCTCTCGAGAAGTTGTTTGGCAATGATCAGTTGCTGCAGTTCATTGGTTCCTTCACCAATGCACATCAACATCGCATCGCGGTAAAAGCGTTCAATTTCGTATTCTGTAGAATAACTATACCCGCCAAAAATACGCATTGCTTCCTGTGAGCAAAAGACTCCTGCCTCAGACGCAAAATACTTTGCCATTCCGGCTTCCATGTCACACCGTTCTCCTGAATCAAATTTATTAGCAGCACTTCCCACCAATAACTTGGAGGCTTCAACACGTGTCGCCATTTTTGCAAGCTTGAGTTGCACCGCCTGGTGCTGGGAAATCGGTTGGCCAAATGTTTCTCGTTCTTGAGCATAATCCACTGCCATTTTCAAAGCCCCTTCAGCAATCCCTGCTCCTCTTGCGGCTACATTAATCCGACCTAATTCGAGACCTCCTAAGACCTGCTGCAAACCCCTTCCCTCTTCACCACCAAGCAATGCATCGGATGATACCTGTTTGTCAACCAAAGTGAGTTCACAGCTGTCAATGGATCGATAGCCCAATTTTTTAAGCTTTTTTGAGACCTCATAGCCTTCATTTTTTTGGCAGAGGAATGCACTCATACCCTTGTGAGCGGGTTTAGCATTTAGGTCCGTTTTTGCCAGTACCAATAAACAATTCCCGTACATGGAGTTCGTAATCCACATTTTGGTCCCGTTCAGGAGATATCCCTGCTCATTACGATCTGCTCTTGTAAGAATTGCCTGTAAGTCGGTACCAGCATTAGGTTCTGTAAGAGCAATGCCACCACGGAATTCACCAGATGCCATTTTTGGAAGCCAATTTGTTTTTTGCTCATCGGTGCCACAGCGTTCGATTGCAGAAGCCATGATTAAGTGAGAATTGAAGATTCCACTGGGTGCCATCCAGACCGATGCGACCTTGATAATCACTTTCGCATAAACTGATGCAGGAAGTCCCATACCCCCGTATTCTGGTGAAATCGTTGCTCCAAATAATCCCAAATCCTTCATACTCTCAACCAGTTCATGAGGGTATTTGTCTTCCTGATCATATTCTCGCGCAATCGGCTTAACCTCGTTTTCTACCCACTTGTCGATGGTCTCCAAAAGAAGTTTTTCATCCTCTTCCGTCCAATTCTTGCCTGCAGTACTTCCCATTGTTTATCCTATTGATTTATTGATTAAAAATACTTAGTCACGGTGTTCAAAAAGTTGCATGGAAATCAATACTATGGCTCTTCATGGTTTGATGAATTTCATTCAAATCACTTACTCATTTGCTGATTGGTGTTGAGTCAGAGAGCGGATATATGATGGTTAAAATAAATGCGGATACAATAATAAAAAATGGGATTGATAGTATCCAATAAGAACGATCAAACCATAGATTGAGAATGTATTTTTTTCCACAAGAAGGACATTCTGTTGCATTTTCAGTAATATCACTTTCACATTCTGAACAGGAAAATATTTGAAACATTTCCCCGCACTTTGGGCAAACATGAGCATCACCTGAAATCCATTCATCACAGGCTCTGCACTGACAAAGATTTTCTGACACGTCTAGTCAACTCTTAAATTCATAACCCCAATTTAAAACATCCATCTCTTCCTTCTGGATTGTAGATCCTTGAGTTTGAGGCTTCAAAGTTCCTGTAATGTGCATCACTCCTTGTTTACGTCATGATTGCAACAGCGACTGAGAAGGTAAAAAAGGCCGCGGTCGTGGTCAGCAAAATGATTTGAGCAATCCTGCCGCTGTCCGCCTTAAACCTTTCAGCCAGTAATGACACATTGCTGGCACTTGGCAAAGCACCCAAGAGCACAATCGTTGTCAGTGTAAAGGTATCAATAGAAAGTCCCAAAAAACGTGCATGCATTCCTATAGACCAAAGCAACAAAGGATGGATAAACAGTTTTATCATGACACCGGGCAGGTAATACGAGGCCGGCATCCGACTTGTGCTGTTCATTTTTGACCGTGCCAGCATTGCACCAATCGTAAACAGCGCCGCCGGTGTGGCGGCATCGGCGAGCATGTTGATCGTCTTGTCAACAGGCATCCACAGTTCAAGATCAAAGACACTGACCAGGATTCCAAACAGAATGGCCCAGGGCATGGGATTGCTCGCAGCACGCGTGAGAGCCTGACGAAAAGCTCTTCCCATGCTGTCCAGCCCCGAAGAATCCAATCGTGACAAACCGACGCATAAAGTACTTGTCACAAATACATCGATTAACATGGTTAACATCACCGGACCCACACTTGCGGTTCCTAAAAGGGTCGCAAGCATGGGAACTCCCATGAACCCTGTATTGGGCCATGCTGCCACTAATGCTCCAAGAGAAGCATCACTCCATCCAATCTGACCCCGCTTGGTGATAACAATGCAAACGAAAACGGTGATGAGTGCGCTTGCCAGATAAACGCCGAATACGACTGGATCCAGAATTTTGGCTACTGAGGTATCCGAACCAAATCGAAAACACATACATGGGAGTGCAAAGTATAAGACAAAACTGTTTAAGCCAGGTACTGCAGAAACCGTAAGCAAGCCTTTACTTACAGCGAAATATCCCGCAAAAACCAGGAAAAAAAATGGAAACGTTACAAAAAAGACATCGAGCATTTAGATCCTAGTGTAATGCTTTTCTGAAAAAGTCCTGTTGTTAAAAATTAGTACTACAAAAGGAATTAACATGATTCTGAGGGAAAATCTTTACTTATTAAAATCATTTGAATGAACCAAATACAACCAACGATCATATTAAAGATAAAAAAATATTTATTTTTTTAAAAGAATTTAATTTAATAAGGTTAATAAAAAATTTCTAGTATTATCAAAAATATTTGTTAATGTTTCCTGCTCACTGGTCAATTTATTTATAATTCATTTTATTGGACGAAAAAAACTAAGTTTATCGCATGATTTACAAAATCTGGACAATTCTTCTTCTCTTTCTTTTCATTCATTCTGATATTCATGCCATTGTTTTTGAGAGGAGAAAGTCGTTGAGTGATGAAATCTTCGAGTATTATATTGTTGCTGGTCCACTGGAAAGACCGGGAATTGGCAGTTTAATTACGGTTGGAGCAATTGTTAATAATATTCCTGTTCCCTGGGTTGAAGATGGAAAGTTTAACTTGATTGGTGGTTTTGGCAAAGGAAAAGGAGCCAACCAATTTGAAGGCCAGGATATGGATGCATATGGGTTAACAATCATAGACTTTCCAATTTTTTCCAACAATTTTACCTTTAGTCCGGCACGGCTAACAGCAACTAAATTTTCATATCCGTTTTTTGAAAGAGGCATTCATTCGGATCCTGATAGAAAATTCATCTTAATGGCAGATAAAGTAGCCCAGAACATCGGTGAATTTTCATATTATTTTTTGGATCGACAAGTTGAATTATTCTATACCTTTTTTAATGCTGAAGTAGATTTTTATGGTTATCAAGACTATGAAGGTGATTTTGTCGATTTAAGAGATGTTGAAGACTTTGGTGAAGGTACACAAAAATGGACAGAAAGATGGGGAGTTTTACTGGATGATACGGATTTTCGAAGAGATCCGAGAATTGGATATTTTTTGAAAATCGATCGATGGCAATGGCCGAACAGGACACCCCAGGAAAGCAGTTGGTACCAATATGATTTGGAAATGACGGGATACATCCCTTTAATCAACATGAAACTGATTTCGGTTGTGAATCAGTATTTCAGTACATCCAAAGTGATAAAATATGGAAAAGTGACAAAATACAATTGTACTGATCAACAATTGTTACTTTATCCAAAGTGTCAGCAAATCGTCGATGAAGCTTATCAACGAGATTTAATCGAATCAAAAAAAGGAAGAGCCACCGCTTTAGGAGGATTTGAAAGGTTAAGAGGATACCCCGAAGGACGATTTTATGATGAAAATACAAACTTTCGGGCAATCGAACTCAGGTATTACTTTGACCCGGTTGATATCAATTTTGACGTGATCCTGGCAAAGGGATTTCTTGCCGAATTCCAGCTTGCCGGGTTCTATGAGCAGGGTACGGTTTCTCCAGACTTAGGAGAAGACTTCTGGAGAAATTTCAGAAACAGTTATGGATTTGGGCTGAGGTTTATTACCGGGTCTGCGGTAGCAAGATTCGATTTTGGATTTTCTGACGAAGGAAGTGCGGTAAGCATCTGGTGGGATTATCCCTTTTAAAAAAGGTATTGGAACGAACGAATTAGTAATTTACTTCATAAACAACCGGTCCTTCTTCTGTTCGTATCGGTGATGATATGAACTTGGCATCCATTTCCAGAAAGATCTCATCTGCCACGATTTTTCCCTTCACGGCATTTTCAACACTGTCGTATTCACCCACTAATAGAATCTTGTCCCTTTCAGTCTGGATCATGTAAGCAGACAAAATTCCTCCTCCAAGTCTTTTTCTGACTTCTTTTTTGAAACTGTCCGACTGTTCAATGAATTCTTTTTGTTTCTCTGGTTCGATGGTAAACAGTGAACATCTGAAGTATTTTTGATGGGTGGGTTGTTTGGATGCATCAAAGGAATCGTTGTTTATGGCAACTTCTGATTGGTTATGAACCGTCTCTTGCTCTTTTTTTGTTTCTTCAATGGAGTGTTCACTGGACAATTTGGGAGATGATTCTAAATCCTTTTTCATCTTTCAACCTTTTGTTAACTTTTTTGAAATATTCACGTGCCGTTTCTTGTAAAATTTAAAAAAGTTTGGCCCAGGAAAATTAACGCTGATCAACCGAGAAACCCAAGATGCTGAATGGTCCTGATCACCATCTTGGATGATGAATCAGACTGCCCTCATCTACGATGAGATTTGTTGAGCAATCCGGATAAATTCAAAAACCTTTCGGGTTTCAGCAACAGGATGCATCCGGGCTGTTTACAATCCCTTTGATGGAATCCTGATTTGAAATCAGACCCGGAATCTCACCTCGATCAGGGAACCGCCCCGATTGGAATTTGGAGAAGATGAGTTTTCCATCAATTTCAACATCAAAGATTCCTTTTCCTTCAGGCACCAGTTCAATATCACTGATCTTCATTTCCTTCAATTCTGCCGAGACACGCTCCGCATCAGGAAGGTAGTTTCACATGGAACAGTAGATGATTTTTACTTTCATGATTTTACCTTTTTCATTGGTTGGATTGCAGATTATACCTTGATCAACCGATCACCGTAACCCGTTTTTCAATAGCCTCGGCTAAGCCCAAAACATGATCATGAAGGTTTTCTGTTCCTTGAACTCATTCACGATCATCTCCTTAGCCAGTGAATTGACCTAGATCCGTTCCAAAATCCAGAAGCGGGTACTTGATGCCTAAATACGCTATTGGATTCTTCCTCAATGGAAAGTTCCGATGCTCAAGATTGAACTTAAGGTGACTTTTTCTAAATTTCGATATTCAGTTTCCCTCGATTACAAATAACATGCGGTCCACACCTCCTTCGAGTTTTTTCTTCGCAGCCTGATAGGCTTCACTGTTGTATGCCTTCTGTGCAGCCTCCACGCTTTCAAACTCAACGACTACTGCCCTTTCAGGAGGCACTCCTTCGATTTCGGAAATGTTGGTGCCGCGTGCGAGCGCAGTTCCTCCATTCGCCATCATCGCGGGAAGTGCATCTGCTCCGTAGTTTTTCAATTTTTCTTCGTCATGGATTTTGTAGTACACAGCAACCAGATAGGCTTTTGCCATCTTTCATCTCCGGGCTTGGGTTAAAAAAATATTTATCCTTTTAAAAGAACTATATCAGCTCTGAAATGGTTAATTTCAAGTGTTATTTTGCTCCAGAAAAACATTTCCAGATCATCTATAAGTAGATTTCTTCCGAGGAATTCGAGCAAATTTCAGCTTATTTTTTCCGTTTTTTCCGTTTTTTCTTCCCATATCAAAAAATTGTGATATGTTCACATTGAGGCTGCTAATCGGCACGTCAGGAGCCTCTGGAAGGGATGATATGCGACTGACATTCATCCCTTCTGCCCCATCACGCTTTTTAGTAAAATTCCCTTAGAATCCTTTACAACTGCGTCAGCATCGGATCATATCAGCTAGGAAAATCCAGTTTTTAGGAAAGCCTGTTATTTGGAACAAAGAATACTTTGAGATTTTACTGAAGAAAATGAACCGCTATTGCTGATCATTTCCAGGTAAACCGGGGTTGTTCCAAATCATGAACACGGGTCATCCGTCCAAGCAGCACGACTTCCCGGAACTGGTAAAGGATGGCCGCCGTTGGGGCAAAAACCTGATGGCCTATGCTGGGAAGCAATAACGAAAAGCCGATCGTCTGCTGATCCTCCAACTTCAACATCCTCTCATCGATCTCTGGATCCCTAAGTTCCTCAAACGGAATGGAGAACACTTTTTCCACTTCCCGGGAGTCAGGATTCAACATTTCAGGATGGGGACACCAGACCACCCTTGATGAAATACAAAAACCGGAGCGTGTAGCAAAATCATCGAGCCGGCCTAAAACAGAGGTTTCCTGTAACTCCAATCCGATTTCTTCCTCACATTCCCTCAAAGCTGCTGCTTCAATTGTTTCTCCCGGGTCGAGCTTTCCTCCCGGAAACGCATACTGCCCTGCATGACGCTTAAGATGAACTGCCCTTCGGGTCAAAAGCAGGCAGGGTTCATCACTTCCTGGTTTGCGTGTGACCACCAATGCCACAGCAGCTGGCTTCAATGAGAGATGACTGAAATCCATCCAGTCCTCCCTCTCTAGACGATCTTGAATCAGTTGCTTTAATTCCAAATTAAATTTCATCATTTCATGATAATGAAAATCCTGGCAGAATCCTCAGACATGATCCGGATAAGCCATTTCAGGGTAGAGTTTCTGGATGAGAAAATCAGACCAGTAGCTGATCAATTTTGAATAGGAGCAGGATGAACAAATTTCATTGGACGGCACCGCCGATGACGGAAGAACGTTTTGAAAAACTCAAGGAATGGGCCGAAGAAACGAAACAGCCGGAAATTCTCTCATATGTCAAGGAGATGGATCATAAAATCCGCAAGCGGTCCCGGAATTCCTGATTTAGAGATGAACTGGTTTTGGGGGAGTTCACATCCCGGGTAGATTTTCCAGACGCTTCATTTCGGCACTTTCAAAAAGTTCCGGATTGAGCAAATATTCGCCGAGCATCTCACAACAATCATTTCCCCAAAAAAGCTTATCTCCGATCAGCATCGTCGGAACCCCGAAAACTCCGGCGTCAATCGCTTCTTCTCCGTTATTACGGAGCAGAGACTTGATTTCCGGATCTGAGATTTTCTCGTTGGCTTCCTCTTCCGTCAGGCCCACGGCTTCGCAGAAGGTTTTCCAATGTTCCGGATTGTCCCCTGAAAGTCCCTTTCCCCAAACACCATCAAAAATCGCGTCCACGGCTTTTTGGGTACTTCCTGCTGCAAGACACAACCTCAGCAATGGAACAGGATTAAAGGGATGTCGCTCCGGAAAACGAAACGCAATCTTCCCTCGTTCCGCAATCCATTGCACCTGACGGTAGGTGAAGGTCCGCTTGGCTTCGATCTCCACCGGCCCTCTGTTGCCCCAGTGTTTGAGCAAGCCTGCAAAAACCAGCGGTTTTCTCTAACCATTTTCTCAGGAATTTTTACGCTTCAGTTCCCAGAGTTTGAAATAGCGGACCATGACGTTAAGCGCATCGAAGAAGGCGCAAAAGAGTCCTGGTATTCCATCCCTGAAACCGCCTTTGATAAAATAACGCCGGAAGAAGCGGGTAGCAGGTCTGAACAGAAAATAACGAAAGTGATTGATGGAATTGACCTGGACTCCCTGCTCCAACATGAAACCTGCCTCAAAGCTGGAGTAAAAATCGAATTTCTTCAGGAATTGGCTGATGTTCATGTAGGAGTAATGCAGCATGTCTTCTTTGAGCATCCCGATTTTTCCTTCAATTTGGATTTTTTCGTGGACATGCTGGTTGGCGAACTTTCCCTTGCCCCTGCGGAACATTCTGAGCTGAATATCCGGGTACTGGCTTCCATGCTTCAGCCATTTTCCGAAATAATGGTTTTTTCTCTTCAATCGGAACGCTGAATACTCGGTTTCTGAAGCAACGATCCCCCGGATTTCCTCAACCAACTCGGAAGGGATCCGCTCATCGGGGTCGAGATAGAAGATCCAGTCGCCGCTGGCCTGATCCATGGCAAAACTCTTGTTGACGTTGAGATTTCGGTCATTCGGACGCGAGAAGGTCTTACATCCCAGTTCCTCTGCCTTTCCAAGCGATCCGTCGCTACTCTCACAATCAACATAAATGACTTCATCCGACCATTGGAGTTGGGGCAGTAACTCACTCAGATGGTCCACCTCGTTGTGACCGATGATGGTGATACTGATGGTCATGACTTCAGGGAAATTCCTGTGAAATACATAATCTTTGGTCTAAAAAGGGATTCAGTTTCAAAAGCTGCTGAAACTGAAATTTCTCCAGAAAGCAGTGTTTCTCAATTTCTGGCACAAGTACAAGTTCATACCCTTTTTATGAATGAATGGTGAGTCATGATCCTGAATGTTCCAATCTGTTCCTGGAATTTCACGGTTAATTGCGCTTTACTGCTTTAGTTTTTTTATTATCTCATTGTAAATTCTTGATTCAAAATCTCGGATTTTTGGAACTCAAGTTTGAGACTAACTTTTTAATTGAGTCAATGGATCTTCGCACAAAAATTATTGAAGTCTTTGCGGTTTTGATTCTGATAGCCGAGTCGGCCTGGGTACTTTTCAGTCTTCAACACAAATTGAATTTGCCCACCGTCCAGTCCAGAGCGATGCATCTTTTGATTCAATTCGCCCTTGAGACGGAGGAACAAAAGCAAGAAATCCTCCTGCAGGCAGAAAAGGAAAGGATCTATTTCTGGCCTGGAAACGGGATGCCGATCGTGTCCGAACTCAGCCTTGCAGAAAGACTGGACGGTGTTTTGTCGGAGCGTTACGGAGAGGAATACCGGTCCCTTCCCGAAGAAGAGTTGAGGATGATGCGCGAAGATACCTTGCCTTGGCTTGAACAATCCGTTTTGGCTCGTGTGGATACCTGGAAATCAGTGAATTTTCCCGAAAGTCTCACGCAATGGCTTTCTCTGTCCAAAGACGAAAAAAGTTTCATTGCCACCAGCCTGGTGCAGATGACGCGATATACTTGGCTTGGGTATGACAAACATCTTTATTTCACTGTGATCCCTGACCGGAATGGGAACACTTCTCTTTTTCTTTCGTCAGTTGCTGACAATGTCGAGATTCTGAGTTTTCTCGAGGCAACCTGGCTTCAACTGCTGCTGCTGATCGTTACCCTGATCCTGTTCCTGGTTTTCAATTTCAAACTCCTCCTGGATTCCAGAAAAATTCTCGCCATCACCCAGATTTTCGAAAAATTTGTCCCCAGACAGTTTCTGAAAAAAATTGCCAATGACGGGATCGAAAACATTCAGTTAGGAAGAGCGGAAAGTGATCATGTGACGGTGCTTTTTTGTGATATCCGTTCCTTCACGTCCCTTTCGGAATCGATGAAACCCCAGGAAATTCTGAATTTTTTGAATTCCTACTTCAAACATATGAACCAACCGATTGCAAACCACGAAGGCATCATCGACAAATATGTGGGAGACGCGATCATGGCGGTGTTCAACTTCCCGGAAAACGATGACAAATTTGAAGCGGCACGGGCGGTAGAAGCAGCGATCGAAATGCAGTACATGCTCAACGAATACAATGGCTTCCGTAAGAAAACAGGGTATGTTCCCATTTCCAACGGAACCGGGATTCACAGCGGCTCCGCCGTTTTCGGAACGGTCGGTTCCACCGACAGAATGGAATCAACCGTGCTCGGAGACTCGGTCAATGTTGCTTCAAGGCTTGAGGGGCTGACAAAACTGTTTAAAACCTCCATCATCATTTCCGATAAAACCCAGGAACTGATCAAGGACAAACCTTTTCTTTCCAGGAAACTGGACCGGGTTTCCGTGGTCGGCCGTAATGAACCGATGGATATCTTCGAGATCTTCGACTACGAGGAAGAGTCGATCAAAGAGGCAAAGCTGAAGAGTCGGGAAGAGTTCGAAAATTCAGTCGAAATTTATGAAAAAGGAAACTGGTCAGATGCCCTGAAAGGATTTGAACAATGCATCCAAAGTTTTCCTGATGACCCCGCGACCAAAATCTATCTCAACCGGTGTCAAATCATGATCAACAATCCGGATGCAGCCGCGGGTTGGGATGGAATCACCTATCTGACAAAAAAATAAGAAAAATTTTCTCTCAGTTCCAGGCGGCATACTCAGCAGTTTGCTTCATTGCCTCCTCAAGCTTACCGCAATATTCAGGAATCGATTCGAGTTCCAAGTTTTTCGGAACCATCAAAGGTTCTCCAAAAGTTCCGCGAATCCGGTTGAAGGGTTTGGGAATGCGGTGATGGTCCCAGGTTTTCAGCAGCCACTCGTTTTTCGACGCATAACTCCAGGGGATGATCGGCATTCCGGAATCCCGTGCCAGCAGGATAATCCCGGGTTTCGATTTGAGTGAAGGGCCGGTCGGCCCGTCCGGAGCAATCGCCAACCCACCTCCCTGTTTCAGGAATTTTGTGGTTTCCAGCAAGGCTTCGGTTCCTCCGCGGTTGGAAGAACCGCGGATACCCTGAAAATTGAAATGACGCATCACCTGAAAGATTCCTTCCCCGTCACGGCTTGCACTGATCATGGCTGTCAAATTCAGTTCACGGAACATCCAGATGCTGAAGAAGATATCCCGATGCCAGGTAGATAGGATGAAGCCTCCATGGAGACGACGAGCCTCATCGATGATCCCTTCATTTTCAAGCTCCGTTCTCGATGTCCATGCAATGCTTCTCAAGAGCATCACAAACAGCTTGATGAAAAGCTTTTCGCTTTTTTTTAACCGGTATCCATTTTCTGTAGTGGATTGATTCATGATCGATCTTTTCCTGGATTTCGGATCAGACCCATTTGCTCCAGCCGTTCAATGATGGGTTTCTCATCAAGAAGTCCGATCAATGCCTGAACTGCCGGTTTTTGAAGACGTGATTCCGGGATGATGAAATCATACTCCTCATCCTGCAAAGGAATGAACCCCAATCCCTGATCCTCTGCCACGGAACGGATCGCCACTCCCCAGTCGGCCCTTGACTGGGCGACTGCGGCAGCCACCGCCTGATGGGATTTCGCTTCATAAAGAAATCCCTGGGGTTGATGTTTTCCTAAAAGACCATCGATCAGCACCCGTGTCCCGCTTCCACGGTTGCGGTTGATCATCCTCAATTCAGGATCGGAAAGCATTTCCTCAAAACGTTCCTGGAAAGAATCCTGAAAACCCTGAAAACGTGGATCATCTTTTCGAAAGATAAACCCCTGACCCCGGCGGTACCCTTTAACAAGTTTCAGTCCCTGAGTGAGTAAATGCTCGTTGTAAACACCGCTTGCTTCATCCATCAGGTGCGTTCCTGCCAAATCACACTCTCCCCGACGTGCGGCAAGAACTCCTCCCATACTGCCCACAGGGATGAATCGGGACTGGTAACCGAGTTGACGCATCTCGCCAAGGAGAAAATCCATCCCGACACAATGACTGCCGATGATCATCAAATCCGGAAGTTGAACGGCATCGCCAAGCAACTGGATTTCCATCTCCTCACCCGCTTCGATCATTTCCGTTTCTTTTTCGATTTCCATGAAACCGTCTGCCCGCGAGAACCCTGTCACCGAGCCAGAACCTTTACCGGTGGAATAGGCTGCTTTACCCTGTGGACCGTCGGTGAGATGAATCAGGTTGAATTCGGTGCGTCCTTTATCGGACTGAATTTTAAGGGGAACCTTGGCCTTGAGTCGGGTGTTTTTCTCGGGGGGAAGACCCGCCATTTCCCTCAAAACCGGGGCGATGAAGCGGGTGAAAGTAAAAATCGCAGACGTCGGAAAACCAGGAAGGATGGCAGCAGGGGTTCCTTCCAGCACAGCCAGGCAGAGGGGTTTGCCGGGTTTAAGGGAAACTCCGTGCACGAGAATTCCGGGATTCTTGAATTGTGCAAAGACCCGGTAATTCTGGTCACCTTCTCCTTTCGACGTTCCTCCGGAGAGCAGCAGCATGTCGGCTTCCAGGCCTCGTCGAACCACCTGCTCCAATTGTTTCTCGTCATCCCTGACGATTCCCAGAAATTCCACCTGACAGCCCAGTTCCTCTGCCGCGTGCCCCACTACCAGGCTATTGGAGTCATAAACACGTCCAAGCTGCATGGGTTCTCCGGGAGCAATCAGTTCGTCTCCGGTCGAAACCACCGCTACTTTGGGTTTTTTCCAAACCCAGACATGGGTTTCACCAACGGCTGCAAGGGTTCCTGTTTCACGGAAACCCAGCAGATCTCCACGGCGCAGCACCACTTCCCCGGCACCCAAATCGGATCCTGCCAGGGAGACTCCTCCTCCTGGAACGATCGGCTTCAGAACACGGATCCGGTCTCCGTCTGGATGGGTATTCTCGATCATCACCACACCATCCGCTCCTCGAGGAAGTACCCCTCCGGTTGAGATCGGAGTTGCCGTGCCAGGCAGGAGTTGTTCTTCAGGAATCACTCCGCAAGCCAGGATTTCACGATTCAGTTTGAGGCTCAAAGGCTCAGTTTCCTCGGCGCCGAAGGTATCTTCCGCACGAACCGCGTAGCCATCAAAATTGCTCCGGTCGTAATAAGGAACGTTGATCGAAGCGATCACATCCCGGGAAAGCACCCGGCCACGGGCTTCTTTCAGCAGAATCTGCTCTTCTCCAAGAGGAGCAGGATTGACAGCATCACGAAACTTTTTCAGCGCTTCTTCCGCGCTTGCCAAATTGAGAAACTGTTCTTGTTTCATCAAAGCATCCGGTTTGTTTCAATCATAAAGCCAGAGCTCCACCTCTTCTCCTTCAGCAAATCCCTCAGAAGATTCTTGGGTAAGCAGAAAGCCGTCAGCGCGGGTAGTGGAAGAAAGAATCGACGCACCTCCCGAGGCAATCGGTTCGGCTTTTCCTTCTTGAATTTGAAGCCGGACGTATTCGATCCTGCCAATTTGAGAAGCGATTTTTGACCGCAGCGGAAGTTTTGTTTTGCGGTAGGGCCATTCTTCAGGGAGTCCTCCCAAGCGACGTATAGCAAGGCCGACAAAGCAGTCATATGCGGAAAGACATGAAACAGGGTTTCCCGGCAGGAGGAAAACTTTTCTTGGGCCGATCAAACCAAATCCTGTTGGGGCAGCGGGGCGCATGGGGATGCCGTGCACCAACAAAGTGCCGATTTCTTCCAAAAGCGTGGGAGCATGATCTTCCAGCCCGACCGATGTCCCTCCGGTGACACAGATCAGATCGGCTTCCGATTCGAGCATGGCTTTGCGGATGGTTTCGCGTTCATCCCGGAGATGGAGGATCTTTCCGATTTCAGCTCCATCCCTCTCGGCAAGTTGTCGAAGCATCAATGAATTGGAATCAACAATGGAGACTCCCTGCGGCTTGGATCCAGGTGGAAGCAGTTCGTTTCCCGTGATCAAAAAATCGATAATCGGCCGACGGACCACAGACGCCTCATGCATTCCAACGGAGGATAAAAGGCCGATATCCTGGGGACGAAGTTTTCTTCCTGATTCAAAAAGCGGTGCCCCAGCGCGGATATCTTCGCCGCAAAAGCCAATGTGCTTCCCCGGAGGAACGGGCTCCTGGACATGGATCCGGTCTCCTTCTGATTCTGCGTGTTCGGCGACCAGGATCGCATCGGCTCCCGCAGGAACAGGCCCACCGGTCATGATCCGGACGGCTTGACCGCTATCCACGGTTTGCTCGAATCGGGTTCCTGGTGTGACTTCTCCAACCACCTCAAATGAAAGCGGAGCATACTTCGATGCACCAAAAGTTTCCTCGGCTTTCAGCGCGTATCCGTCCATCGCGGAACGATCGAAATTCGGAACATCCAACTCAGAGCAAATCGGTTCTGCCAAAATGCGTCCTCCAAGATGCTTCAAGTCGACAGTTTCATTTTCAAGGGGGAGGCAGTATTTTCGGATTAAATCCAGCAGTTCCGGAACCGGAGTGCGTCTCAAAAACCCGCGCATCCGAATTTCTGCCTCGGTTTTCATCAGCAAAATGACTCTAGGATGATTGAATGTATCTTTTGGGTAAGCCCTTCATTTCTACCATGCACCTTGAGGGCACTCAAGATTTTCTCCTTTTGCAGGGGTTGACAGCCATTCATGGATGTTTCAATTTCTAATCTGATTTTAGATAAATAATGAAACCGGCGATTCCAGAACTTGCAGGAACCCATGATCATTAAATATTGATTCAATGAATGACATTGATGGAGATAAGACAAATTCCTCGGTGAACCAGCCTGAACTGAGCCGCGCGAGTTTGGCAGACCTTCCCCAGGTCAGGGTGATGGATGAGAATGGAGAATTCCGTGATGCAGAAATCACCGGGGAAAGACCTCTTACAATCTATGTGGATAAAAATGAAATCGTAACCCTGATGACATTGGGCAGTCACCCGGAACTGCTCACCCTCGGCTACCTTTTCAACCAGCGTTTCATCAATGACCTGAACGAGGTCCGTTCGGTTCAGGTGGACTGGGAAGTTGATGCTTCCGTCGTCAATACCTGGAAGGGGATTGAGGGATTGGAAGAACGACTGGGCCGTAGAACGGTCACCACAGGCTGCGGGCAGGGCACCGTCTACGGTTCAATCCTTGAAGAACTGGAAAACATACGCCTACCCAAAATACGACTATCAAAAGAAACGCTTTACGGGTTACTCAAACGTATCAAAGATTACAATCAGGTTTACCGAAAATCAGGGGCTGTCCATGGATGCGCCCTCTGCCGACAGGACGAGGTCATCGTATTCATTGAGGATGTCGGACGGCACAACGCCGTGGACGCCATTGCCGGAAAGATGCTGCTGGATGGAATGTCAGGTGAAGACAAAGTTTTCTATACCACCGGACGTCTTACCTCTGAAATGGTGCTCAAAGTAGCCCAAATGGGAATCCCCATCCTGATTTCCCGTTCCGGTGTGACTCAAATGGGTCTTGAACTCGCACGCAAAACCGGAGTGACCCTCATTTCCCGGGCTGGTGGGAAACACTTTCTCGTCTATCACGGATTCGACACACTTCAGCAGTAAATAACAAACTCCCGAATCCAATAAGTGATCCAATCTGCAAAATTTCCAACTCTATGTTTTCATCCATTCAAAGATGAACTCGGCAATTTTTTCAGGGTGGTTCAGATCCAACCAGGGAATGTCCAGATTGTCCGATGGAGTTTCATCAGACGCTAAGGCGATGATTCCCGGAAGACCAGGATACATCATATCCCTTCCAAGAGAAGGACGATGAATTTCGATTTTTGGAAGCATATGATGTTTAAATCCTTCCACCAAAACCAGATCAAGATGATCCAGGTTCATCCTTTGGAGCAATTCTCCGGGATCAGGATCAGCTTCTTCAGAATTTTCATGAAGTAGAACCCATCGTCGACTTGAGGCCAGCATGACCTCGGTCGCTCCGGCCTGACGAAAACGGAAACTGTCCTTGCCTTCCCGGTCTATCTCAAAATTGTGGTGGGCATGTTTGATCACCCCGACTTGAATTCCACGATCCCGGAGAATGGGTATCAACTGAGCCAAGAGGGTGGTCTTCCCGGTTCCACTATAGGCACAAAACCCCAGTATCGGTTTTGGCCACTGATTTTTCAGCATTTTCTTTTGGTTAATTTGAAATTTTTCACCTCAAGCTTGAGTCAAAAGGAACAAGCTTTGAATGACAATTGGAATCGCCCAGCAGGGGGTGGCGTATCAAGTAACCCTCCGCCTTAGACATAATTTTCTCCTTGCGGGTGAGAACGCAATGCTTGCCCGCATGCCTTTGGAAAATCCCCCCTTTTTTTCAACTTAAATAGAGTTTCTCTTAAAAATGAATAATTTCGGTTGTTAATTTAACGGTTTAATCGAAATTTTTGCTGCATCAGGCTTGACATTCATTGAAACAAAAATACTATAAGTAGGCTATATGTTTAATTTAATTCAATAACGCTTTCAGAGGAGATTATTATGAGAGCAATATTAGTTTTATCATTGACCATGATTTTCTTCGGGTCGGAACTCTTTGCTGGTGGCCATTCCAGTACACTGCAAGATGTTAAAGCTCGAGGGAAACTGCGATGTGTTGTTACAACCGGACTTCCAGGGTTTGCTGCGCCAGACGCAAACGGAGTATGGCGTGGATTCGACTGGGATTTCTGTAGAGCAACAGCTGCTGCCGTTCTTGGCGACGCCAATGCTGTTGATCCCATTACTTCAACTGGTAAAACCCGTTTCACCAAGCTTAATGCTGGTGAAGGTGATGTACTTTGGAGAAACACAACCATCACATTTTCACGTGATGTTAGTGTGAAACTCCGATTTTTGGGCGTAAACTATTACGATGGACAAGGATTTATGGTAAATAAATCCCTCGGTGTCAGCAGTGCCAAAGAACTTGACGGTGCATCCGTTTGTATCCAAACAGGAACAACCACAGAATTGAATCTGGCGGATTTTTTCTCATCCAACAACATGAGTTATGAGGCCGTCACCATCGAAACCAATGATGAAGCCAGACAAAACTACGAAGCAGGACGATGTGACATTTACACGACTGACGCTTCTGGTCTCGCATCAACACGTTCATCTCTTCCAAATCCGAATGATCATATGGTTCTTCCTGAAATCATTTCCAAGGAGCCACTGGGACCAGCTGTTCGACAAGGTGATGACGCATGGGCAGACATCATTACCTGGGTGCTTGCTGCAACCATCACTGCTGAGGAATTAGGCGTCAATAGCTCTAATGTCGATCAGATGAAGAATTCAAACAATCCTGAGATTCGCAGAATGCTTGGAACCGATGGAAGCCAAGGTGCAGAACTTGGACTTTCAAATGACTGGGCTTACCAGATCATTAAACAGGTTGGAAATTACAGCGAAATTTTTGAAAGAAATATTGGAGTCAATACTCCACTTGGAATTTCACGTGGGCTGAATGCTCTGTGGACCAAAGGAGGACTTCTTTATTCTCCTCCATTCCGCTAAAAACTGTTCATCAGTTTAATTTATGCCGGGAGTCAACCGCCTCCCGGCTCTACCACCCCTTAGATTCTCTCCTATCAAGGTGGTCAGCCGAAAAAAACGGCCGTGAGTCAAAATACACCTCCTTCACAAACATTTTTTCTTCTTAGGCTTTGGCGCAATAAAGAATCCCGAGCTGTCATCATTCAAATTGTAACGATGATGGTTCTGTTTTCTTTGATCGGGTTGATAGGAAGAAACATCGTTATCAACCTTTCTGC
>LUMI01000332.1_pt1 | contig 18242 bp, 17 predicted proteins | sample 729681 | NCBI WGS metagenome assembly LUMI01 (sample SAMN03860267, study PRJNA289734) | marine metagenome | biome: seawater column; feature: ocean; material: water; isolation source: Red Sea water column Station 34 - depth 10m | place: Saudi Arabia: Red Sea | collected 2011-10-15 | depth 10 m
AAATAAATTTACACATGGAATTGGCCATAAAGACTGGGGAGAAATTAGAGATGATCCTTTAAAACCTTTAGTAAATAAATCTATTGCTGGTTTATATTCTCCTGGATCAACGTTTAAACCTTTAGTTGCTCTTGCGGCTTTGGAGTTTGGAACTATTGATCCTGAAAGACCAATTTTGTGTAAGGGTCATAAACACCCCTATGAACTTTACGGAGTAAAATATCATTGTTGGAAAAAAAATGGTCATGGATACATGAAACTTAGAAATGCCATAAAACAATCTTGTGATATTTATTTTTATGAAATGGCAAGATTGCTAGGTGTAGATAGACTTGCAATCATTGCAAAAAGATATGGTCTTGGCTCAAATATACTAAAAGACCTATATTTTGATGAAAAAAAAGGCGTTGTTCCTAATACTTTTTGGAAAAAGAACGCAATTGGTAAGAGTTGGTACTTAGGAGAAACAGTAATTAATGGAATTGGACAAGGATATATTCAAACAACCCCATTACAGCTTTGTTTAATGACAGCACAAATTGCAAATGGAGGTTACAAAATCAAACCTCATATTATTCAAGATGAAAGTATAACTTATGAAAATGTTAAATTAAAAATTGCAAATCAATTTATAAACAGTCCATTGAATTTTTCAGAAGAAGATGATCAAAAATATTTAGTAGATAGAGAGTACAGACTTTACGAGAGACTATATAAAGATCCAAGAAATATAAATTTTGTAAAGGATGCAATGTTTGGTTCTACAAACGAGCAATATGGAACCTCATATAAATCAAGGTACGATGATATAAAATATCAGTATGCTGGTAAAACAGGAACATCTCAGGTTAAAAGAATTACAGAAGAAGAAAGAAAACTCGATTTAGATCAATCTCAAATCGAATATAAAAATAGAGATCATGCTTTATTTGTTGCATTTGCTCCTTATAAAAATCCAAGGTATGCAATTAGTGTTCTCGTTGAACATGGAGGCTCAGGAAGTAGTGCTGCCGCACCTCTTGCAAGCAAACTAATCAAGAAAATTATTGATCGTCATAAATTAAGAGATCAAATTAAAAATGGAAGCTCTAGTTTAGCGTAATGTTAACAGAAAGATTAAATACACGTAATTATACATTTTTTGAAAAATTAAAATCTGTTGATTACTTTCTTATATTAATCGTAATGTTAATTGGTGTGGTAAGTGTTTTTGCAATTTATTCGACAGAAAGCGGTGAATTTTCTTTTTATACCAAAAATCATTTGTTGAGATTAATTGTTTTTTTTGGAATGTTTTTAATGTTGTCTTTTGTTAGAATTACGTTTTGGTATAAAAATGCATATTTCTTTTATATACTTTGTGTTTCACTATTAGTTATTACTCTTTTTTTTGGTTTAATGGCATCAGGATCTAGAAGATGGTTAGATCTTTATTTTTTAAATCTCCAACCTTCTGAAATAATGAAAATTGCAATTATTGTATGTTTTGCAAGATATTATCATCGTATTCAAACTGCAGAGATACAAAATTATAAATTTATTTTAGTCCCATTAATTTTAATATTAATTCCATGCTTCTTAGTTATTCAACAACCAGACCTTGGAACATCAATTTTAATTGCAGGAACTGGTATAATAATAATATGGTTAGCTGGACTTAATATTAAGTATTTTGTTTACTCAGGGTTATTATTGATTGTATCATTACCTTTTGCTGTTTCTCTTTTAAAACCTTATCAAAAATCAAGAATTTTAACTTTTTTTAATCCTGATAGAGATCCTCTTGGTGCGGGTTATCAGATTATACAATCAAAAATAGCAATTGGTTCTGGAGGTTTTTTCGGCAAAGGTTTTTTAAAGGGTACACAAAGTTATTTAGAATTCTTGCCTGAAAAACATACTGACTTTATATTTACTCTATTTTCAGAAGAGTTTGGGTTTCTAGGCTCAATAATGCTTTTACTATTATATATTTTGCTGATTTATAGAATTATAAGTATTGGCTTTTATGCAAAAAGTTTCTTTTCAAAACTGTTTTGTTTTGGATTTGCCTCTGCAATATTTCTCTATATTTTTGTTAATATATCAATGGTTTTAGGCTTATTACCAATAGTAGGCGCTCCACTTCCTATTATGTCTTATGGAGGCTCATCAATGTTATCTATTATGTTAGGTTTAAGTATAGTTATGAGCTGTAAGATTTATAGCCAAGATCAGATTTCAAATTACTAGAAATTTTTAGATTTATTAATATATAAACCATTCAGGGAGGAACAATGGAATTTGTAAAGTTGGCTGGTCCAGCTGGAATGTTTTTTATAATGTTTTCATTAGCATTGTCTTTAAAAACATCTGCATTTAAAGCAATTGTATCGAATCCTCTGAGTTTTTATTTAGGATTAGTTTTACAATTAATTGGTATGCCATTAATTGGTTTTATTATTGCTTTATCAGTCCCATTTCCAGTTGAGGTAAAAGTAGGGATAGTTTTAATTACATGTCTTCCAAGTGCTGTTACTTCAAATTATTTGTCAAAAAAGATGGGAGGAGATGTTGCCTTATCTATATCTTTAACAGCAGTTTCTTCTCTGATTGCTTTTTTAACAATTCCAATAATAATTAAAATATATTTTTATTTTGTAATTCAAGACCAAAGTATAATAATATTTCAAACAAGTTTAATAGGCACATCATTTAAATTATTTGCAATAGTTACAATTCCTGTAATTCTTGGAATAATATTCAACACAATATTTGATGAATTCTCAAAAAAAATTGACCCTATTTTTGATAAACTTTCCTTGATAGTTTTCTTATTTATAATCGGTGTGGCTGTTTACCAAGATTTATATCTAATACCAGAATATATCAGATATGCTGGAATTAAAACTATCCTTATATTTATTATTGCATTTATTATGTGTATTGCATTATCAAAATTATTTAAATTAAACGAAAAGGATAAAATAACAGTAACGTTAGAAACCACTTTACAAAATGGTGGTATTGGAATTGTAATAGGTGCTCTTATGTTTGATAATCCTAAATTTATATTCCCTGTTGCAGCTTATGCCCTTCTTCAATATCTTTTTATATTGATTTATTATTCATTTGTAAGATTTAAAAAAGGCTATGAAAAATACTAAACCTAATATTTCAAAACAAATATCTATTGATACCGTCAATGATGCTTGTGATAAAAATTATCAAGTAATAATGCTTAAATATTACCAATTACAATTTGGATGGTTTCACAATGCTTACAATTCTTTTAAGGATATAGATAAGTATATAATTTTAGCATATTTAATAAATAAAACTTTAGCTACATATAATAAACATTTTTATAATCTTAGTTTTGAAGATTTTTATTCAAACAAATCTGTTGATATTGAAAAAATTAGTATCAGTGATTTAGTCAAAGATATAAATTTAAGTAAAGAGACAGCAAGAAGAAAACTTAATGAAATGACTAATGATGGAATTATAACAAGAAATAAAAAAAAAATTACTATTCAACATAGTGCTTTTATTTATCAAAAACCAACCGCAAGCATTAAAAATTTCTCAAATCTTCTTTCAGCAGCTACGGAAACTTTAAAAATAGATAACAAAATTCAGTTTTATGACACAGATTACTTTGAGGATAAAATTAAAAAAAATTATACACACTATTGGAATACTTTTTTAAACTCTCAGATAACCTATCTTTTAAGAGTTAAAGATTTGTTTGGAAACTATGAAAATGCAATGGTTTTTTTAGTATGCTTGCTTAATCAGGCATATAATATGAAAAATGCCAATCAACAAATTAGTGGTGAAAATACAGATAAAATTCATTATAGTTACACAACTACAATATCACAATATACATTAGAAAATTCAAAAGGGTTAAATCCAACGACTATTTCAGAACTAACTGGAATACCAAGAGCAAGTGTGATTAGAAAATTAAACGACTTAATTAAGTTACAATATATTATTCAAAATGATCAAAATTTATATACAACTTCTACACCTAAAAAAGGCTCAGCAGGATTTAGCAAGTTAACAAAATTTTTTGTTTCAAATCAACCAAATATTAGAGAGACAATTAGAGATTTTTTAAATTATACAATTGTTTAATTGTTACCATCTATCACTACAATTGTTAAATCATCTTTTTGAATATGGCCTGTATTCAAAATATCCTCAATGATGATTTTTAATCTTTCGTTGTTGGGTTTATCTTTATATTTTTTTATGTAATTTTGAAAACCTTCTGAACCCAACATTTCACCTTTTGGATTTTTTATTTCAGTAATTCCATCTGTAAAAATATACATCGAGCTATTATCAAAAGGTATAGTGTGCTCTGTATATTTTGTCTTTGGCATAATACCTAAAGGTGGACCAGATTCGTTATAATTTGAAAAAGTTCCATCTTTAGAAAAAATAATTGGTGGTTCATGACCTGCGCTTGATAAAAGTAATTCTTTTTTATTACTATCGTAAATGCCTATTAACATAGTAACGAACATACCTCTTGAAATTGTTTCACAAATTTCATTATTTAATTGTATTAAAAGTTCTGCTGCAGAAAAATTTGTTTTGCTTAAACAACTGTATAAACTTGATGCTTTAGACATAAGTAATGAAGATTTAATTCCTTTACCAGATACATCAGCAACCCCAAATCCATATTTTCCATCTCCTAAATCTGAAAAATTATAAAAGTCTCCTGATACTACTTTTGCTGGAATGTTTATTCCGGCAATTGGAAAATCTTCTTTCTTATTTTTAGATAAAAGTGATTTCTGTATATCTCCAACGATTTCAACTTCTTTTTGAATTTTATTTTTTTCAATCATTTCTTTAGCCATTTTTGCATTTCTAATTGCAAATGCAGCAGGCGCAGATAGGGTTTCTAATAATTGACGATCTCCTTCTTCAAATAATTTTGTACTAGTTTTTTTATTTAAGCAATGAATAACGCCTATACATTCATTTGCTGCAATTAATGGTGAACATAAAACTGAAAAAGTTGTAAAATTAGTTTTATTATCTAAATCAAAATAAAAGTTTGCAATTTCTCTTACATCTTTTCTTACATCTCCTACACGAATACATTTTTTTTGTTCAACGGCCTTACCCATTACACCATCTTTAAGATCTAGTTGATACTCATCTAAATAATCTTGGTGAAGTGATGCGATACATTCAAATTTTTTTATTTTTTCATTTATTAAAAAAATGTTTGCTGCCTGAGCGTTTATTCTTTCAATAATTACTTTAAGGGCTGTATTTAAAGTCTCGTTTAAGTCTAAAGAGGATGCAAATTCTTGATTCATCTTCGTTATGATCTCAAGATCAGCATTTGCTTTAGACACAACCTGTGCTTTAGGCTCTTCTTGTTTTTTTGGTTTAAATAGAAACATTTATTTAACTAGTATTTTAAGCCGATTTTGATAAATTTTACAACTATGGAGTTAATTATTAGTAGCCCTAATCTATATATACATCTACATGATGCAGTCTTGATGGTTCAGTTCTTGATTGATGGCATCATTCATGTAACTTCCAACTTCAAATTATAAAACTTTTTTCATCAGTGGATCTAATTTTTTTAATTATTATAGGTGGGCTTTGGGGTAGCTTTGCTAACGTTTGCATAGTTCGATTGCCAGAGGATAAAGGTGTTGTATCAGGAAGATCTAATTGTCCAAAATGCAAAAAACAAATTAATTGGTATGACAACATACCAATCATTTCTTATTTTATTTTAAATGGCAAATGTAGGAAATGCAAAAAACCAATTTCATTTCAATATGTTGTTGTTGAGTTACTAAGTATAGTTTCTTTTGTTACAATATATTTAATTTACGGATTTTCCTTCACAACATTATTACTTATTATTCTTAGTTTAGGTTTTATCATTATTTTTTTTATAGATCTAAAGCATTTTATCATTCCAGATGTAATTACATTTCCTCTAATGGCACTTGGATTTATAAAGTCATTTATTCCTAATTTAGATCCATTATTTCCATACTACGTCCTATCATTAATTGGAGGTGTATTTGGTTATGGAATAATATGGGGAATTATATTCTTTTATAAACAAGTTAAAAAAAAAGAAGGCATGGGTTTAGGAGATGCAAAATTGCTTGCAGTAATAGGTTTTTGGTTTGGATTAGATGCAGTGCCTTTTATAATCTTTTTATCCTCAACAATCGCTTTAATTAGTGTAGCTCCAGATTTGATTAAAAAATCTAAAAAAATGTCAACACAAATACCCTTTGGCCCCTATATCATTGCGGCAAATTTAATATTTTTACTTTTAGAAGATAAGTTAAAATTTTTTATATTATAAATTATGTTTGAAAATTTAATTAGCAATATATCAAAAACAGTTGTTGGAAATGTTGATAAAATAAAATTAACATTGGCAGCTATTATTTCTGAAGGGAGTATTTTAATTGAGGATAACCCTGGATCAGGAAAAACAACACTTGCAAAAACAATTACTCTTAACTTGGGTTTGAATTTTAAAAGAATTCAATTTACTTCAGACTTATTACCAAGTGATATTTTAGGATATAACATTTTAAAAGATGAGAAATTAATTTTTCAAAAAGGACCTATATTTACAAATATAGTTTTAGCTGATGAATTAAACAGAGGTAGTCCAAAATCACAAAGTGCATTTTTGGAGGCAATGGAAGAAAAAAGTGTTTCAATAGATGGTGAGACACATAAATTACCAGAACCTTTTTTTGTTATTGCAACACAAAATCCAATGGACTCTTCTGGAACTAGCAGTTTACCAGACTCACAATTAGATAGATTTATGATTTCTTATTCACTGTCTGATCTAAATGAAAATGAAAAAGTTGACATGTTAAAAAATGGATATGATTTATCCTCTATAAAATCAGATCCAATAAACTGGGAAGATTTACAAACTAGAAAGATCAAAGTTAAAGTTAATGATGAAATTTATAAATATGTAATTGAAATTGAACAAACAATTAAATCATTGGATCAGCACATTCATGTGTCGGCAAGATGTTTAAAACAAATCATAGATCTTGCAAAAGGTTGGGCAGTTGTTCATGGCAAAGATTATGTAACGCATCAAGAAGTTAAAGACATTCTTCCATATATATTTAGACATCGAATAAAGTTTATTAAGCAAGAAGATAAATTTAACTATGTAAATCAAGAGATTTTATCGAAGATAAGTATCCAAAAATGATAACAAAGACTATTCAAGGAATAGCCAAAAGTCCGTTTATTCAATCTCTTAAAGAAAAAAATAGAAGCAAAATCATTATTTATCCAAATTGGAATGGGGTAGGTTTAGGGTTCTTTGTATTCCTTTGTTTTTTAATTGCTGTTTTTTATGAAAATAATTTTGGTTTACTTTTATCAATAATTATTTTTTTTATCTTTTTCATTTCAATTTTTGTTTCAAACCAAAACTTAAATCATTTATCAATTAATGCTTTAGATAATTATTACTTAGAAGCTAAAAAAAAGGGAGTAATAGATATTCAAGTAATAAATCATGTTAATGAAAAAAAATTGAATATTGATTTAGATTATAAAAAACAAAATTTGATAGAATTAAATTTTACTAAAAAAATAAATACAATTAGATTAAATGAACAATATTTAGAAAGAGGAACTTTTTCTATTGGAAAAATAACATTAAAATCAATTTATCCATTTGGAATTATAAGAACTAAAAGATATTTTAATCCTCAATCTAAAATAGTCGTGTTCCCAAATAAACTTCAACCAAATATAAATTTATTAAATGAGTTTAACATAAATCTAAAAGGCCACGCTAATGATGAATTCGAAGGAATTGAAGATTATAAAAATGGAGATAGCTTTTCAAAAATTGCTTGGAAAAAATCAATTATAAAAAATAAAAAATATATCAAAAAATTTGAAGAACCAAAAAAAGAAAATAATTTAATTTTAAACTTAGATAATTATAAAGATATAAATTTCGAAGATTTATTAAGTTACGTTTCTTATATTGTAGATTACTATTATAGAAATAAAATAGAACTCACCATTAAACACAGAGACAATACTTTTTACTTAAATCAATCTTTAAATTCACTTAATCAAATTTTAAAATACTTGGCGAATGTTAAAAATTAATTTAAGTAATACGAAATTCTTGTCTTTAGTAATTCTAGGGATTTGCCTATTGTCTATTTCAGAAAATGTATCACTTGCTAATAAAATTTTTTGGGTAGTAATTACAATTGGAAGTATATTTATAAATAAGTTTAAATTTAGATTTAAAAGTTTCTTATTATCAATCTATGCAGTTGGTTTACTTTATGCTCAATTTATCTTTAACCAATATATTTTCTCAGAGGAGTTTTTTATAAACTGTTTAGGTGTATTATTAATTGTTAAATATGCAGAACTAGATAATAAAAATAATCTTCTGTCTTATAATTTAATCTGTATGGTTTTAAGTGTTGCAAGTTTGATTTCAGGACAAGATATTTTAAGTTCAATTATTTCTTTATCGATCATAATTTTATTAGTGATTAATATGTATTTAATACAACAAAAAGAAGTCATGGATTTTAATGTTAAAAATATATTAAAATACCTTGGATTTGGATTTAGTATTTTTCCAATAATAATTATTTTCTATTTAATTTTTCCTAGAGCAGAAATTAATTTTAGATTATTTGATCCTTCAAAAAGCTCACTTGGAATTCCTGATACAATAAGACTTGGATCATTTGAAAGTTTTGCAAATTCTGATGAAAAAGTTTTCACATTAATAAACCAAAATTACAAGAAAGAGGATTTGTATTTTAGAGTTAAAATTTTTGATTATATGGAAGAGGATAAATCATGGCGTCCTTCGTCCTCATATTATCTATATAATACTTATAAAAACTCTATAAAAATTAGTGGTTTTAAGGCTATTGAGGAAAAATACCAAATTATACTAGAGCCATATAAGAGAAAGTGGATCCCTGTCTTAGACAATTCTAGATTAACCGATCAGAGTATCAAAATTGCTGAAGATCCATTTAACCAAACATTTATAAGTTTAGATCCTATTGATAGGAAAAAACAATTAGAATTTCAAAAATATCAGATCAATTACCAACTTGGTAAACCAGTAATTGATTACTATACTCTTTTACCTCAATCAGTTTCAAATGAATTAGTTGATTGGGTAAAAACTAACAAGCAATCAAGATCAAATACAGAATATTTAAATCATATATTAAGTACTTTTGCAGATGGCTCTTACTATTATAATTTAAGTCCAGAAAATAATTCACAAAATAGTTATGCAGATTTTTTCTTAAGAGGAAAAGAAGGATACTGCGAATATTTTGCTGGAACATTTGTCTTACTTGCAAGATTAGCCAATATACCGAGTAGAATAGTATCTGGATATTATGGTGGAGAATTAAATACTGTAGGTGACTTTTATGAATTTAGACAAAGAGATACCCATGCATGGGCCGAAGTTTGGTTTAATGGAAAAGGCTGGGTAAGGGTTGATCCAACCTCGGTGATACCAAGTTCTAATGTAAGAAATAGTCTTAACAATATATTTAATGACGAAGTCAATACTGCAAGTTCAATATTTACATTAAAAATATTTAAAAATTTAAGCTATTATATTACCTATGCAGATTTTATTTGGACCAGACATTTATTGTCTTACGACAACAATAAAAGAAAATCATTCATAAAAGATATTATCAACCTTCAATTTTCAAATATATTTTATTGGATTTTTGCACCAATTATAATTTTTATAGTTTTAAGATTATTTTTCAAAATCAATAAAGCAAATATTTTAACATGGATGCTCAACTATATTATTTGGACAAGTAAAAAAGAAAATAAAATTTTGAACTCAGATACTCATCAACAAATATTAAAAAAACTCAAATCGGACTATCAAAGAAAATATCAATCATTTTTTAATCTTTATGAAAGTTTTAGATACCAAAATAAAAATATCGAGTTGACAACAATCTTTAGAACTTTTATGTCAGCAAAATAATAAGATGAAAAAAATAATTTCAATATTAATTGCCTTTATTATTATAATTTATATTGTTGTTGAATTTATTGGTGACAGTATCATCAAAGGTTCGCTTGAAAGTAATTTATCAAATTCATTAGGAAGAGATATAAAAATTGAAAGTCTAAGTATTGGATACTTAAATGGTAAGGCAGAGATAGAAAATCTACAAGTGAAGAACAAAGACTTTCCTGGAAAACTTTTAACTATTAATAATGCATTTGCAAAACTAAATACCTCATCAATTTTTAGTGATAAAATTGAAATAGATCAAATTACTTTAGATGGAATAAACCTTAATTATTATTTCAATGTAAATAAAAGCTTAAAAGTAAATGATAATGTAAAATCTATTAAAGAAAATTTAAACAAAGGTAGCAGCAACTCAAGTACAAAAGAATTTATCATTAAAAAATTAGATGTAAAAAATATTAAAATTTCAGCAAACTCTGAAAAATTAAATATTAGTCAACAGATTAGTCTTAAAGATATGAGCTTTGAAAATATTGGTAATACTAAAGACAGTAAAGATTATAAAACTGTATTAAAAGATACATTTGATAAGGCTTTTAAATCAGTCAAAAACAAAGTGTTATCAGGCAATGTTGGCAATACTTTAGATAAAATAAAGAATATTGATGAGGAAAAAATCAAAGAGAAAATTAAAAAAGAACTCTACGAAAATAAAGATAAAGTAAAAGATAAACTTAAGAAACTACTTAAGAAAAATTAGAAGTTTCCTTCTCTCCAAGAACTTCTGAAGCTTTCAATATCACCCATTCCTGTATCAATAACTACTAGGTCAGTTTTATTTTGAATTGATTTACCAGCAATGTTTGCAAATAATTTGTTTGCAAAAACAACTAATCTTGAAAGAACCCCTTGTCCAACTGCTTTACAAGTTCTTCCAGCATAAACTTTTCCATCAATTGTTTGGCTCTTCAAGGATTTATTATTATTTAATTGTGTAGAGACGTTTGTTCCACATTCATCATCTACTGCGCAAATCAAAGCAAGTCCAAGGCTGCATTTATTTTGAGATTGTGATGGTTCAAATATTGGATAATAAACTAAACCATTTGATAGAGTTGGTTCTGCAGAAATTTTTTGACTTGCAGGTAAATTTATATACCAACCAAAATCTTTCATGCTTCTTGCTAACGGACTTACCCTACTTGTTGTGAGTGGGCAATTCACACCAGTTGAATCATTCGTGGTATCCATACATTTTTCAAGTTTGTACAAGTCCGCTAAGCTACTATTCCTCTTTACATACAATGGGAAATCTTTATCTCTGAAACCATACATAATATTTTTTAGTTTATTGTCTCTGTAAGTTAATCTTTCATAATCTCCCGTTCCTGAAAATAACCACAAATGTTTTGATGTTTTTCCAATTCCAGCATCCATCGAGTGATACTGATATCTTCCATTTTCTTTAGTAGCTCCAATATTTAACAATGTAGTATTATCATATAAGCTTATTGGATTTCTTGCTCCATCATTATCCATGTTAGTTAAATTGTACTTGGTAACTTTTCCTTCAAAGTCATTTGTATAAACTAATGCACCTTTAAATGTAATTCCTCTGGTTGTGTCTGCTGTTATTACCACAGGAGTTCCTGGTAGCGAATTTGTAATATCTGAAGCCTTACTATCTGTTACTTGTATTACTTTTTCAACTTTACCTGGTGTTGCTCTATCCTCTAAATTAATTACAAATAATGCAGATCCAACTCCATCATTTCTTCCACCATATCCACCACCCATAACAGCAACATAAATATCATCTTCAATATTGCTATCACCAGCTCCCGTATTTGGTAATCTAAATATTCTAGGAGCAGACCAAGTTTCTCCTAATTCTTTATAATTATATTCTGCAGGTAAATTTGTGCTTAGTCTTTGAGTTGCAGCTCTTGTTAATTTTATAATAAGCGTATCGGAAGAGCCAGCTCTATCCGGATTTGCCTGGTGAGATAATATTTGTGGGAAAGTAATTTCAGGCAGACCAGTGCTTCCCGTTTGGACAGTAAAGTTTGGAATATTTTTATTATTAATATTTACTAGAAAATCAGTTTTTGTTAATCCTGCAACTGGGAAAGTCCAGGTTCTACTTTCATAACATGACGTAGTTGTATTAGCCTTACACTCATCATCAATATTATTATCGTTGTTATAATTATCTGTTACTGTTTGACTTTCTACCAGGTCAATGACTGAATAAGTATCATCGATATACTCATACTCTGAAACCACATCTAAATGGTTCATTACAAAAACCTTATTTTTAATATGATCGTTATAAACACTATATAAATGAAGCGGTTTATCAGGGTTTGTAACATCTAATACTGTAAAGCCATTGCCACCTCTTCCATAAGGTACCATCAAAATCGTATGCCAATTTTTTGAACTACCAAGCGGACTGTGGAAGTACATATCATGCACAACAGGTGATCCATCGACACCATAAATTGCATTTAAGCATCATAACCTTTAATTGATCTCCAATATGCTTCTTGTGCTGTTGAAGTGAAAGCCGTATCAGCTGAAGGCGCACCTACCACAACCATTTCAGAATGGAATATGTCTCCAAGATAAGCTTTTTTACCATCTGCTTTTCTTGGTTCATTTAATATACAATCTCCATCATAATCAAAATAATCTTCTCCCCTAGAAAAACTAATTAAACCTTTAACATCATCATCAATACCATCTGCAATAGTTGCCGTACTATCTCCTTTTCTGCTGCAACGCGTATTACCTGTTACTCCTGAAACTTTTGGTGTGTCTCTATGATAATCTCCAACAGCATTTCCAAATAAAGAAAATTGACTTTGAATTAATGCAGAATTAGCTTCAACATAATTGTTATAATCAGTTTTATAATCAACACCTGGAATTATTCCCCAAATTTTTCTTGCAGCAGGCGCTGGTATCATGTCAGATGCATTCCAATTACCACTATCTTTTTCGTTTACAACACCATCTTTTGATATTGCAGTTCTTGTTAATGCACCTTGCCATTCCATATTTTGTTTATATTTAAACTGTGCTTGGAATAATGATCCACCTTCCTCAATCGTTGCAGTGATTGCAGGAGCTGTAAAAGATAATTTATCTGCAATTACAGATCTAATGGCTGCATTTAATTGTGCTTTTAATTGATCAGTTGTATCAGCTTTAATTACTCTGCTTGTACCACCTGCTTTTGCAATCCTATCTAATTGCCTGATACCATTTGAACTTAAACCACCACCATAAGCAACTGTAAATGTTTTTACTTTTTTCTGATTTAAAAGATTTTTTACTTTGTTCTCTGCTGAAGAAGTATTACTCATGTCTCCATCACCAATGACGATAACATATGAGCCTTGGCAAGGACTGTTTTTGTCTATTGGGCTGTCTGAATTATGATTATAATATTGTTCAGCAATTTTTGCCCACGTGTTAGCATCGGTACCTCCACCTGGTCTTACATTTTTAATGTAACTATTTATCCTTGCGGCGCCATTTCTATCTACTTTTACTTTTAAACAATTTTGACTACCACATGGATTTGCTTCATTTCTAGAGTTATTCCAACTAGTATAACCCACACCCCCTGATGGTTTTCTACACCATCTATTATAACGAACTAGCCAATGACTATTATACAACCACGTACTACTAACTAAACTTCTACATGGTACGTAACTACTATTAACCCTGTAATAATGCCAATATATATAATTGCCAGTATCATGGGACCAGTAACCAAAACCAAAGTTTACAGAGGATACTAAACTACTATCTGTTACTAAAGATTGGATGGCTTCATGAGCACCTGCCATTCTTGATTGTCTTGAACTATAACCCGAATGATCATGATAATTCATATCAAGATCAAATGTTTGAACCAATCTCTGGTGTCCATCTGAAACAAATATTCTATTTAAAGCGTGATCTATTTTTATATCTCTTAGGCTACGAAATCTTATAGCTGATTTTGAGGTTGGATTATAAGTGTTAGGATTAATACTTCCGAAACGTCCTACAACTTCTCTGCTCACAGAATTACTGCCCACATTATTTCCGCTCCCAGTTAAAGTGGCTTTAGTTATTGTGCTTCTACTAATAAGATACAATATATTTTCATTACTTGGATGACCTGCCATTGCAATTGGATTGGATAATTGACCTGTAAAGCGAGTATTAGTATATGAGGGATTATTACCTGGGCAATTCATTCCACTTCTAGAAAATTTATAGAGTAAATTTTGAGTCAGGAAAACTAAGTTACCTGATGCATCAACTGTAAATCTCATTCTAGAGTTTACTGACGACCCACTAATAGCCCTATTGAGTGTTCCTCCTGAACCACACACTTTGGTTTGATTGGTTGATGTATTGTGCAATGTAATTGTTCTATCATTTGCAACAACAAAAATAATATCATTATGTTTTTGCATACCCACATGGGAATATCTACTACCAATATTTTTTATATATTTTACATTGCCAGTCGTAGTATTAACTTTGCAGAACCTAGGAGTGTCAGAATAGTAATATTTGCCTGTGAAATAAATATGATTATTATGATATATAACATTTTGACCATTATCATAATAAGTTGAACATGAATTCCGTTAAAATTAAAACGTTAGCAGGAACATCTGCTACCCCTGAACCAGGAGGTAAAGCTTTTGAAAACGAATTAGAAATTATCAAACATGAAAATAAAAATATCTGAATAATAAATAATTTAATTTTTTTCATTTAATTTTGTTCTATTTGTCCACCCTCTAAAAGACTATTTCTAAGAGCAAGTTGTTCTCCATACTTATCGTTAGAGATATAAATTTCCTCTAGCCATGTTTCTTTTTCAAGATGTCGGTTATAAACTATAAATTTTCTAACTCGTTCCCAAATATGATAGTTGCTGTAATATTTTGGATTACCACCTGTATCAAAATCACCATAATTTCTTTTTGCATAATTCATTAACTTCATGCTTTCAGTTGGAGAATTATCTATAGAGTTATCCACGTAAAATTGGATAGCCATTAATTTTTGATCTAGAAATATGTGTTTAATTCTAAAGTTGTCATCAAAGTTATCATTTGGACAAAGTTCTGGTGCTAAAATTTCTACTTCAGCATAGCCAGTTTCATCTTCGGATAGGGGACCATATTTTTTTTCATGAGACTTTATATATCTTCCACCTATATCCATGATGAATTTGCACTTAGCCTCTACAATTGAAAAGTTTAATAAAAAGAGACTTACAAGAAGAATAACTTTATTATGAAAAGCAATTTTCATTACTCTTTATATTAATGGATATTCAATTAATTAAATAGGGATCAATAGCCACTTAGACGTTCAAATTGACCCTTTTCTTAATATTATATGTTCAAATCGGGTAGTTTTTGTTGATTTTACTTTGGAAGAACTAATGTGCTTTCAAGTGGTACAATAATTGTGCCATTATCAAAGTTTCCACATCCATATATTCTATATGCCATTCCATCATTTCCAGCATCTGTAGCATCTTTCTTAATACTTGTGCCGTAGCCTTTAAATGGAGCTGATCCTACTCTTGTTAGAAAATACTGAAATTGAAATTTTTGCATCCTCTTTTTCTCCCTATTATTTAACCCCGCCTCAATGACTGAAGATCCTAAAAAGTCGTAATAGCTTTTTGTTTCATTTACTTGAACTTTAGATGTTGAAAGAGGAGTGTCAGGGTCTGGTCCTAAAATAGATTTAAACGTTGCACGATCAATATCTGAATAACTATTATAACAAGCTTCAATTGTTGCTGGAGGTGTAAATTTAGTTGTAGCATTAGCTAACAAACCTCTTTTTGTTAAATCTCTTTTGCCATCTGTTTTGTAGGGTCCTAAGAATTGATTAAGTAAATATTTTTCTCCCTCATACAGAGCTGTTTCTGCAACATAAAATGTTTGTTGGTATTCATCACTAACATTATTACTTTGGTGATCACTTGCTGAAATTACAATTAGAGCACCACCCATCAATGACATTGCCATTAACAAAACTAAAGATAAAACTAATGCAAAGCCTTTTTCGTTTTTTCTATTCATTAGTTTAATCCTACATTTCTAGCATTAGCTGTAACTGTAATTATTTCTCTAAGATATTTATCTTTTTCTTGAATATTTCTTCCAGTTGTTAAAGAAACTACTTTTCTAATAACACCTGTACCTTTGGTATCATTTCTATAAAAAGGTTTGGTTGATCGAATAACTAATCCAACATCAACAGTTCTTACATCAAAGGCTCTTGTATTCGATGGTGTTACTGTACCCGATGAAATATTTCCAATTATTTTTCCATCTTCATCGTGAGGCACAAATACAAAGTCTTGAACATAATCTAAAACTTGTTCATCTTTATATAAAGTATCATCTGTTCCTGTTACCCATCCTGCAGGAGTTGTTTGCCATTTCTCTTTTGATTTTAAAACTTTAAAGCCTTTAATTTTAGTTGTACCACCTGGTATGGTATCATCAATTTTATCAGAAGCTTCACATCTATAAGTAATTTTATATCTTGTGTAAGTGTACCTGCTTCCCTCTGGTTTTGTAATATCATAATCTACACCACCGTAGACAATTTCTAACTTATCACATGTTCCACCAATTCCTGTTCCTTTAGTGATTTTAATTGGGTTATGATCATCGTTTGCTGCAATATTATCGTTGATATATCTAAAGCCAGCCATTCTGACTTCTCTTAATATTTGTCCAACTAAATCTCTTCCTGATTGGGAAATTTTTGCACGATCTGTTACTTGTCTATAAGTACTGTTTACAATTGTATATGAAGTAAACATTGCAGCCATCATTAAACTTGAAATTACAATTGCAATTAAAATTTCAATTAATGTAAGACCTGCAATATTACTTAATTTTTTTTTCATTATTTTACTTGGAAATATAAATATTTTTTCTTTGTTCCACCCTGCATATTTAATTCCATTCTACCTACATATATTTTATCGTGTGCTTGTGGTTTTGTAATAGAACAACCGCTATGACAGATTTGATGCATCTTTAAAACTTTTTTATCTTTTTGACCGTCTACACATTTGATATTATCTGTTGATACTCTAGCATTCCATTTCTGTATTTTATTATCGTAAGCGTTAGATTGGTTATAGGATGGAGTAATTCCACCTCCGCATGTATCAGATTTCCATTGATTATCTTTTAATAAATCAACAAACTTAGCTGTTCCCTTTTCCTGATTTTTAAATGCATAAATATCTTCTGCAATTGTTCCAACAATATATGTAGCTTTCGTTCTTTCCCCAGAGACATCAATTGATCTGACTGAATATTGAACCATTTGAAATACTGCAACAAATCCAATACCTATAATTGCTGTAGATACTAACCCTTCTAGAAGCGTTATTCCTTTTTCAGATATTCTTTTTATTTTTTTATCTACTGATCCAATCATTTCTTTTAAAACTCCATTTATACTTACTTACCATACCAAATCGAGAATACTTTACTAAATAAACTGGATAATTTTCATCAAATTTTTTTGCAATAGGATCGCACGATTTGCTATTTTTATGGCAAGTTACTACATAATTATTTGATGCAACTTTATTGCTTTCAAATCCTGTATTTCCTTGAGTATCAAATTTACCTTCTTGTTTAAAATATTTTCCACCTTTTGAAAAACAAACAGATCCACTTTGAAGATGAAAGATTTTAGTTTTATCATTTAATGTAAATTCAGCGATATCGGTTCCTGAATTAAAATTACTATTTGAACAGCTTGGTTTTGTTCCAGCATTTACTAAATCTGATAAATTTCTTTGAGAAATTCCTTTAACTGTAATTTTTGCAGAAGTTCCATCTCCTGAAGGAGTTACAACATTAAGTCTAACATATGGATAACTACCTCTTTCAACTTGAGTGGTTGCAGATGTAAACATAGTTGCAATTTTTTCCGATTGAGTTCTAAGTTCTCTGTCCACACTCCATTTATTAAAATTTGGAAAACCTACTCCTGCTATCGCACCGATGATTGCGAGTACGACTAATAGTTCTAAAAGAGTAAAACCTTTAATGTTCTGCTTTTGCTGCACTAGCATCAATTTTTCCTGAAGTTACAAGATCTTGAATTGATTTTTCCATAGTGATCA
>LUMI01000302.1_pt1 | contig 18236 bp, 17 predicted proteins | sample 729681 | NCBI WGS metagenome assembly LUMI01 (sample SAMN03860267, study PRJNA289734) | marine metagenome | biome: seawater column; feature: ocean; material: water; isolation source: Red Sea water column Station 34 - depth 10m | place: Saudi Arabia: Red Sea | collected 2011-10-15 | depth 10 m
ATTTAATGAACCATGAGATTTACCAAGTCTAATTCCATGTCTTAAATTTGTAATTGTTCCAGTGTTTGTTATTGTTGCATTTGTACCATTTGTAAGGTAAATGGCAGCTCCAGTTGTTTCATTTGCAGAAATAGTACCATTGTTTGTAATGGTTATATCGTCAGTTTGTAGACCTTGTATAGCATATTTTCCACCATGAATAGTTCCACTATTAACAATCTCAGTCCCATCTGTTTTCTGAACTAAAACAGCAATACTACTGCTAGCATTTTCATGTTGAGCTGTATTTATTGTACCTGAATTAGTAATTTTATTTGTTCCAGGGGCGCTTTTCATATTTATGGTATCACCCGTTGCACTTATTAAACCATGGTTGATTACGGTTGTATTTGATGCACCAACACCATTATTTGCTCTAACTGCTTTAGATCCACTAAATACTATTGAACCAGTTGACTTAACAGTCAAGGTTTCACTTGCTCCACAAGTTTGCACATCAGTTAGCGCGGTAGTTACTGTTTTAAGACAAGTAGCGTTACCTAAAGAGCTAAATGAAAAGAATAAGATTATACCAAGTAAAATCTTTTTCATAAATGTCTATTGATTAATAGTTCTGTCTCCAAGAACTTCTGTAGCTAGATGTTCCACCTGCGGCAGCTTCAATGCTAACTAAGTCTTTTATGCTTCCAGCAGATTGACCAGCAATGTTTGCAAATAACTTACCAGCAAAAACTACTATTTTGGATAAAACACCTTGTCCAACATATTTACAAGTATCTCCTCTTGATGATGTTGGTTGATAAATTGGAAAATATACCAGCCCACTTGATACTGTTGGTTCAGCAGTAACTTTCTGAGATTTATCTAATTTTATATACCAACCGGTATCTGTTGAAGTTGGACATTTATTACCTGTTTTGTCCTTTGTAGTATTTTTACATTTCGTTAAATCAGCAGCTTTTTTAGGAACCGCTACATCTCTATATTCTGGATAATGAGGATCTCTAATACCAATCATTAAGTTGTCTGTACCATTACTTGTATTTCCTATTCTCTCGTAATCTCCAGTTCCAGCATATAACCACAATGAATTAGTAGTTTGTCCAATTGTTGCATCCATAGAATGATACATATACCTTCCATTAGTTTGGTTTGAACCTGCTTTAAATAATGTTGTGCTATCATACATCTTTAAAGCTTTACCTGTTCCATCAGTTCTATTATTTGTTAAATTAAACTTGGTAATTTTTCCTTCAAGATCACTGATGTAGACAAGCGCACCTCTAAAATCAATTCCTCTTGCGGTATCTGCTGTAATTACAACTGGTGAACCTGGTGTTGAATTAACGATATCATTCGTCAGCATATCCTCTATGTCTATTCTTTTTTCAAGTTTACCTGGGAACGTTGTATCCTCAAGATTAACAATTGTTAAATTAGAACCAACACCTGAGTTTTGAACACCGTATCCTCCACCCATAATTGCTACATAAATATCATCCTCTAAATTATTATCTCCAGGACCTTGATTTGGCATTCTTATAATTCTAGGAGATGACCAAGTTCCACCTAATTCACTATAATCGTATTCAGGTTGGGATATTACCCCAGTTTGTGCAGAGCCAGGTTTAATATGTAAGGCCATATTTGAACTTTCTTTGTTACAGGCTGCATTTGGATTGCTTGCACATGGATCTGATCCATAAAATTTTAATGTTTTATTTTGTAATGTTATTTCAGTTGCTGGCTTTGTTTGAGCTTGCCCACCACTAGGAGGTGCAGGTATTGTGATTGTAGAGGCCTTCACTGTAAAATTAGTAAATGGTTTGTCGTCAATTAATATTGAAACATCTGATTTACTCAAATTAGGAACATCTAAAGTCCAAACATTGCTTTCCTGACAATCAGTTGATTGATCGCTTTTACATGTTAAGTCACCTTTATTATTCGAACTTACAGTAATAGACTCAAAGAAACTTGCTAAATCATAAATCTTTTTGATGTAATCATAACTTGAGATAGTCCCGTTATGATCCATTACATGGACTTGAGTTTGAATTCCATCATTAAGCACTGAATATAGATGCATTGGTGCATCTCGATCTGTAATATCTAACACAGAAAATCCTGCACCACCCCTACCATATGGAACCATAAGTATTGTATGCCATTCTTTTTTACTATCGTAAGGACCTTTATAAAACATATCATGCGCAGTAACGGATCCATCAACACCGTAAATAGCATTAGATCCACCAACCCCGCTTCTATTTAAATTTACGTTATGTGCAAATGAAGAATAATTTTTTAATGATCTCCAATAAGCTTCTTGATTTCTTCCGGCAAATGCAGTTTCAGCTGATGGTTTTGAAACCACTACTAATTCAGAATGATAAATATCTCCAAGAGGGTTAGGTCTTGTTTCAGTTAAATTACAATCACCATCATAATCAAAATAATCTTGTCCTCTAACAAACTGTATTAGGCCTTTAATGTCATCTTCATTATCATTTTGAACTGAAGCAACATTTTTACATCTTTGTGTATTAGTAGGGTTATCACTTTTACTATGATAATTTGGCACTTCATTATTTGTATGAGTAAACAATTTATTAATATCTTTATAGTTTGATGTTACCCAATTATTTAAATTACTATAACCAGAATTTGCAGATGTATTTGGAAGGTGGGTCCAAATTTTTCTGTCATCTGTTTTTCTTTTTTCTAGCAATTCGGCTGCATCCCAATTCTTTTTACCAACAACTCCATTAGAGTCTATGGCAGTACTTTTTAAGGTTCCTTTCCACTCTTTATTTTGTTCATAATCAAATTGTGCTTGATATAAAGATCCACCTTGTTCAATCGTTGCTGTAATTGCAGGTGCAGAGAAAGATAATTTTTGAGCAATTATTTGCGATATGGCGGCTTTTAATTGCGTCTTTAGAGATTGAGTGGTTCTTGCAACAATAACGCTATTAGTTCCACCTGCTTGAGCCATCCTATTAAAGTTTCTTATACCATTATTTGATAGTCCTGTTCCATAAGCTACAGTAAAAGTTTTTATCTTATGTGAATTTAATAATTTTGAAACTCTCCTTGCAGCACCGTTGTGATTCCACCAATCTCCATCACCTATAACTAAAACATAACTATTCTGACAAGTTAAGTTTTTATCTATTGGAGATAAAGTACTATGCAAATAATATTCTTCAGCTTGTTTTGCCCAGTTGTCAGCATTCGTTCCACCACCAGGCTGAACTGATTTTATGATCGAATTGATTTTTGCCGCCCCCTGTTTATGAGCTCTTACTTTAATACAGGCTCTACTAGTACAAGGAGTGGCTCTTCCATTAGTTATATCGCCACTCCAAGATCTAAAACCAGACCCATTATTATCCCAAGACCAGTAACCAAATCCAAAATTTACTCCTGCTGTTAAAGAACTATCTGTAACAATTGATTGAATAGCTTCATGGGCACCTGTCATTCTTGTTCCAGCACCTCCGCCAAATTCTTTATCAAAATTTAAATCCAGATCAAAAGCATTAACACTTGATTTATAATAACTGGCACTTAAAACTCTATTGTTAGTTTTATCTACGGTTATACCCCATGGACCATACATTCGAACATTACCAGTTTTTGATGCATTTCTTCCGTATCTACCAATATTTTTTATTGCAGTATAACTATTTCTTGATGAGTTTAATGTAACTTTAGTAACTCTATGATTTCTCCAATCACTACCATATAAAATAAATTCATTTGATGGATGATGATCCATTCCATATGAGTAGTACCAATAACCAACAAATATTCTGCTAGAATAATTTGTATTTATGCAACCGTTACTTCCAATGGTGTATCTATAAATGTAACGATAATAATGCACATAATAATTTTCTCTTTTATAATCTGCAGTCTGACCATAATAACGAGCGAAAGAAGATAAATTACCGCCCCAAGAGCAACTTATTTTTGAAGGAGTTGCTCCAGATATGTTATAAGTCAACATGCCCCCATTTCCTGACGCATATAAAAAATTTTGCGCAATAGAGATATTTCTTGGATAATTTAAATATTGGTTCCAATCACAGCTACCGCTTGCAAGATCAATTCTAAAAATTCTTCTTTGATAATAAGAAGCAACATACAACTTATTATTATGCACCTTCATATTCATTGGATAATAAGATCTACAATTGCCGCGTCCTCTATAAGTTCCATTACTTCCAAAGCTGGTATCACCTTTCTTTGTTGAATAAGTAAATTTTTTTATTCCACGTATCCAGTATTGACCAACATAAACATCGCCACTACTATCTGTTGCAACACTGTAAGGATAAGAAAACCCATCTCCACTCGTCATTCTAGCACTCATACTTCCAGACTTATCTAAAAGGATTAATACATTAGCTGGAACATCGGATATTCCAGAACCAGGCGGTAAATTTTTTGCAAAACTATTATTTGAAAAAAAAGATAAAATTAAAATGATTTTTAAAATTAAAAGTTTTAATTTCATAATTATTGTTCTTGCTCCATTTTCTCTAACTCAACTTCAAGATCATAGTAAAATTTACCTAATTTTTCATCGTATTCTACAGTTGTAATCATTAATTCTTCTTCAAAAAGTTCTTCTTCACCAAGCATTCTTTTATATACAATGACATCATTATTACTTTTTTCCCAAATTTTGAAACTATCAAAAATTTGTGGATTTTGCCCTGTATCAAAATCACCATAAACTTTTTTAACATATTTCATTAATGTTAATTTGTTATTCTCAGTATTTTTACCATCATTCATAACAATCATTCTAATAGCTGCTAATTTTGCAGCATCTTCTGTTTCGCCTAAAAATACATATTCTACTGCAATATCATCATTTAAATTATCATTTGGACATAACTCTGGTGATGGAACAGGCAAATAATATTGTCCTTTATATCCTGGTAGCGGCTTATCAAATTTATCAAAAACTTTTTTGCCGTTATCGCCAATATCAATTAAAAAATCACAAGCAGCTTGGACAGGTGTGCTCAAGATAAAGAAAATTATAATAAATTTCATTAAATTTTTCATAAAGATTTAGAAATATTAGTATAACTCATTATATTTGTCGTCATTTTATTTAGGTAATACAATCACACTTTCTAAAGCAACTACCATTCTTTCGCTACCTTTCTTTAAACCGCAGCCATAAATTCGATAAGCCATTCCATCATTTCCTTTATCAGTTGAGCCTTTTTTGACACTAGAACCAGTACCTCTGAAAGGCGCTGCACCAATTCTTATGACAAAAAATTCATAAAAGTAATTATAAAGTTTTTCAGCTTCTTTTCTCTCATCATTAGTTGCAGAATTAAAACTATCACGAACCAATTTTCCAAAATTCCAACTTTGTGCGGCTACAACATCATAGAAATTTCCACTTAATCTAACCTTGTCTAAGTCCTTAAAGCTATTTGCGCAGAAATTTTGTGTATTATAATAAAGAGAGCTATTGCTAGAGTTATAATTGATCCTATAATTAGCCATATTACCGTTCCATTGAGTGTTATTAGCTGGTAAATTTCTCTTAGATGTATCTCTTGCATGATTTGAAGTACTCCAGGGACCTAAAAATTGATTAAGTACATATTTTTCACCTTCGATCAAAGCTGTTTCAGCTATATAGAAAGTTTGCTGATACTCATCACTCTTATTATTACTTTGATGGTCACCAGCTGATATTACAATTAATGCTCCTCCCATTAATGACATAGCAAGCATTAAGACTAAAGATAATACTAGCGCAAAACCTTGTTCATTTTTTCTCATTATTCCATTCCCAAATTTCTTGCGTGAGCAGTTACGATAATCGTATCTCTTAAATATTTATCAGTTTTCTTTTTATTTCTAGTTGAGTCATTTAATGCAAATACATCTCTAATTTTTGAATTTCTAAAGAAATTTTTTGTCGATCTAACAGTTAATGCGATATCAACAGTTTTAATTTTATAAATTAAATCTTTATTTACATTTGTTGCAGATGGCGGTGGATTGATTAACATTCCTTTTTCGTCAACAGGATTAAAAATCATATCATCAACGTAGTCTACAACCAGTTGATCATCATATGTTTTATCATTGTTATCTGTTGTAGGATCATCCCATCTACCTGATGTATTATTCCATTTAACTTTTTTTTTATAAACAGCAAAAGCATCGATTGGAGGGTATCCACCTCCACCTAATTGCGGTTGCGTTTTATCAGGAATAGTAGATTTTTTGCATTTGTAGGTTATTTTATATCTCTCGTATATGTAAGCAGGTGTTCTTCCTTGTTTATAATTTACATCTCCATAAACGATATCGATTTTATCGCATTCTGAAAAATTTACATATTTAGTAATTAGAATTGGAATATGCTCATTTGAAGTTTTGATATTATCATTGAAATAGGTAAATCCAGCATTTCTAACATCTCTCATGATCATTCCAACAACATCTCTTCCAGCTGTTGAAATTTTTGCTCGATCAGTAACTTGAGAGTAAGTATTATTAACTACGGTGTAAGAGGTGAACATAGCACCCATCATCACTACAGAAATTAAAATTCCAATTAGAATTTCTATTAAAGTTACACCTGCAATATTGCTTAATTTTTTTTTCATTAATTAAATTGAAAATATAAATATTTTTTCTTTTTGCCGTCGTTTAGATTGACTTCCATTTTTCCTAGATACCATTTTTCGTAAACACCATTACCTTTGTAATTTGTAGTATTGTTGTATTTGCAGTTATTTGTTGCAGCATTGTTATTGCAGATTTCATAAATTTTGAGAATTTTATTATCTTTATTTCCCTTACATTTTAGTCTTTCTCTAGAAAATCTTTTATCCCATTTTTGAAATTTGTTTTGGACTGCATTATTAAAATTAGTGGAAGATGTGCCTCTATTAGAACAGTTTGCCATACTCCAAGAATTATTTATTAAATAATCTTTAAATTTTACATCTGTAGTAGGAGAGTTAGAGTCTCTTTCAGAAATTAAGTCTTCTGCTACCATTGATACCAAATAATTTGCCTTTGTTCTTTCTCCAGAAACATCAATTGATTGAACTGAATAATTAACCATCTGAAAAACTGCAACAAATCCAATGCCTATAATTGCTGTTGAAACCAAGGCTTCAAGCAGGGTCATTCCTTTTTCAGATAATTTAGTTTTGCCTAGTCCAATCACTTCCACTCCATTTAAATTTACTTATATTACCAAATCTAGTCCATTCAACCAAGTATGCAGGTTTTTCCAACCCACCTCCTTGATCCAAAGGACATTTGCCACCATTACTTGCGTTTGATGTTGTGCAAAGTATCAAATATTGGTTTGTTGATCTATTTTCGACTGTAACATTTAAATTATTTTTTAAAGTTCCATGTGCTTTAAAATAACTTCCATCTTTAGAAAAACAAACAGCACCGTCTTTGCTAATATGTGTTGATATTTTTTTTGTAGTTTCGTCAACTTGGTTATTATCCCAATAACTACCACTAGAAGTATTACATTCAATAGTTTGTGCATTATTTAATTTTATTGATAACGAAGTTGCATCCATTCCTTTTGAAATAAATTTTGTTGATGTAGTTCCATTGGGTGTTACTCTAAATTGAACAAAGGGATAATTTCCTCTTTGAGATAATGTATTTACAGATGAAAGCATAGTTGCCGCTTTTTCCATTGCAGCTCTTAACTCTCTATCTTGTCGCCAATTTGAAAAATTTGGATAAGCAACAGCGGAAATAATTGCTACTATTGTAATAACAACTAGTAACTCTAAAATTGTAAATCCTTTAATGTTCTGATCTTGCTGCACCTGGATCTATTTTCCCTGATTTCGCTAATTCTTCAAGAGATTTTTCCATGGTAATCATTCCATCTCTAACTGCTGTTTGCATTATACTTGGAATTTGGTGAATTTTTGCTTCTCTAATCAAGTTTTGTATAGGTGCGGTACATTTCATTATTTCAAATGCACCAACTCTTCCTGCACCGTCTCTAGTCTTTAACAATCTTTGGGTCACAACCATTTTAAGAGAAGTTGAAATTTGAGCTCGAATTTGTTCTTGTTGTTCAGGAGGAAACACATCTATTATTCTGTTAATTGTACTCGGTGCACCACTCGTGTGCAAAGTTCCAAATACTAAGTGACCAGTTTCTGCTGCTGTTAATGCAAGACTTATTGTTTCAAGATCTCTCATCTCACCAACAAGGATTACATCAGGGTCTTCTCTTAAAGCTGCTTTTAATGCCGCTGCAAAAGTTTCTGTTTGTTTTCCTACCTCTCTATGAGAGACAATACTTTTATTGTCTTTATGAATAAATTCTACAGGGTCCTCAACTGTGATTATATTTGCAGTTCTTGTTTTATTAATTTCATTTACTATTGCTGCAAGTGTTGTTGATTTACCAGAGCCAGTTGGACCTGTTACTAAAACTAAACCTTTATGAAAATCAACAATGTCATAGAGAGCTTGTGGTAAGTTGAATTGTTCCATATCTGGAATTTTACTTTCAACTCTTCTGCAAACACATGCAGGTCCATTAATCGTTTTATAAAAATTCGCTCTAAATCTTAATCCACTTAGGGTAACAGATGTATCAAGTTCGTGTGTTTTTTCAAATTTATTTAATTCATGTTCATTACAATTCATTGAAAGCAGATCTTTTAGATCTTGAGCTGTAACCATGACTTCCTGGACTTTTATTATTTCCCCAGTTTGTCTATATGCAAGTGGAGATCCTGCTCTGATATGAAAATCAGAGATTTTTTTATTGTCTTTAGCTAGTTGTTCTAACTTTTCAAACATAAAACCCTTTGTACTATAAAATTGACTTGTTTTACCAATTAATTTTTGTAAAAAACCCAATTTGAATATCAGGTGTTTTTATTCTAGTAAAAGTTGAGTATAAAGTTAAAATTCGTTTATAAAATTTATGAAAAATCCTTTTGCAAATTTATTTAAAAAGAAAAAAAAAGATGATGCAAATGCACCTCCAGTACCTCAAGGAGGGGAAAGCAAAAAGAAAGAAGGATTTTTTAGTAAGCTTCTTAAAAATAGATTAGGTAAACAATCAATTAAAGGTGAGGAAATTTTAGGAGTTGAACTTACTCCTACAGAGATAAGATTATCGCAAGTTTCGAGCAACAAAGCCAATCAATGGGTTTTAGATAAATTCTATGTTCATAAATTTGAGGGTATTCCAGAAAATGGAACTGTACTTGAAAATCCTGATAAAGTTGCTGAAGAATTAAAATTAGCTTTACAAAAATCCAAAATTAATACGACTAATGCTGCGATCGCAATTCCAGTAACAAGCGCAATTATAAGAGTTGTAACTGCACCTTTAATGACTGATGAAGAATTAAAAAAAGCGATAGATACAGACTCACTTTGGGAAAACTTAGTTCAATTAACTGATAATTTAAATGACTACTCTATATTCCATCAAGTAATAAATAGAGACAAAACAGGAAATACAATGGATATCCTTTTTGTGGCATCAAAATTATCAGATATTAATAGCTATACAGACATTATTAAAAAAGGTGGATTAAATGCTGTTATTATAGATGTTAAATGTTTTGCATTAAAATCTGCTGTTGATCAAATTAATCAAATTGCAGGTTCAATTGAAGACTCTAACTTAACTGCTGTTCTAGAATTTGGTTTAGATGAAAACTATGTAATGATACTTTACGAAAACAATCCAATTATAACTGATATTTTTATTAGAGCTCAAGATAGAAAAACACTTCAAGAAAGCAATAATCAAGAAGAGATGGATGCACTTGTTAGAAGATATATGACGCAAGTCAAACAAGCAGTTCAAGACTTTGAACAAAAATATGAAAAAAGAATTAGAAATTTAAAAGTTACTTCAAATCTACAAAATGTTGAAGATTATCTTGGTAGCTTTAGAAAAAATATGGTTAACACCGGATACAATTTATTTGATCCTTTTGATGGAATAAAAATTCCTGCACAATTAGAGAATGATATTAAAATGGACAACCGTTCATATTTTTCAACAGTGATGGGGCTTGCATTTAGAAAACTAGATGTCTTTGGTTACTATAAATTTGTTACAGCTGTTAAAAATATTAACCTTTTACCTAATAGAGAAAATATGATTGCTCAGAAAAAAGCAAAAGCTTTTTCAAATTTTGCGTTCAAAGGAGTAGTTGGAATAGTATCACTTATCTATGTAGTATTATTTGGTTTATCATTCTGGCAAATTACAGATCTTAATAAAAAAATAGAAGGTTATGATGAAATTTTACAAACGCATGAGCTTAAAACTTTAGAGAAAAATAAATATGCAAAAGAAATTGGTTTTATGCTTAAGTCACTTCAATTAAGTAAATCAATTAAGTCTAATAAAACAGTAAGCTTTAGAGTATTAGCACAGATCGCTTCTGCAGTTCCAAAAAGAGTTAAATTTAGTAAAATAGAATATAATGGTACAGATTTAGTTGTTATTGAAGGAACAGCATTTAGTGATCAAGATATCTTAAAATTAATTAGCAATTTGAACAATAAAAAATTGATCTCACAAGCTTCATTGGCAAGTATGACACTGCCTCAAGGCCAGCAGCAGGGATCACAAACGATGAAGGGCTTTAAAGTAGCCTGTGTATTGGAGCAAGTATAATGGATTTAAAAAACATAACTATGGATGATCTAAAGCAGAAGCTAGCTGCTGTAGATAAAAAAACTTTAATCAAATTTGGATCTGGTTTTGGAGCAATAATTTTATTTTTAATAATTTACTATGTAATTTTAAATCCAATGGTCAAAGAAAGAAAAGCTAAATACAATGACAAAATAGCAAAGCAAAATGAGATCTCACAATTTGATAATGAAATAATTACTTTCAAATCAAGAATTAAGGAAATGAAACCAGATTTTGATAAAACTTCAACTCTATTTCATTCAAAAGCTGAAGTTGAAGATCTTTATGAAAGTTTAAGTAAGTATGCTGCTGTTAATGGATTGGTAATATCAAAAATTGAAAAGAAAAAACCTAAGCCAGTATTTAAACAAGGAGTTACTCAACAAGCAGAAAATAATATTACAAGAGATATGGTTTCTTATTATCAAATACCTGTAGATTATGAAATCAAAGGGAATTTTTTAGGTTACATAAAGTTCAAAAGAGCAGTTTCTAGACAAAATAAAATGTTAAATTTTGACAAAGAGACCATAAGTATAGTACAAAACGATTCAACTGGAGCGATAATGGCGCAAGGTGAATTAACAATAGTAGGATTACCAGATGAATTTTTTTAAAATTCTATTCATCATCATATTTTCTTTCATGGCAAACTTTGCGTTTGCCGATAATCATGATCAAAAACAAGAAGTCCTAGATGCAGCAAAAGAAATTGTTAAAGAAATGGAGGAAGATGAAGAAGTTCCATTAAACGATCCATTTGCAGGAAATGAGGGAACTTCATCTTCAACAAGCATACCACAAGATGAGCAAGATAATGAAATGAGCTTATATAATTTTAAATTAGCAGGACTTATCTCTGGAAAAGATTATAGTTACATTTCTTTAGTTAATTCTGGTGGAGAAGTTTTAACAATGACTTTGGGTCAATATCTTGGAGAAATACAATTAGTTGATCTGAGATTAACAGAGGCAATATTTAAAAAAGATGATGGTAAATTCATGATAATTGATTTTAATAATCAGGTCCGGGAGTCAGATGACTATTAAAAAAATATTAACATATTTTGGATTATTATTTTTATTAGTTGTATTAAATGCTTGTCAAAATTTGAAAAAATATGACAAGCCTTTCAAACACAATACACCTCTTATTAAAGATAAAGATATTGTAAGTAGTGGACAATCAGAAATCGCAAAAACTTTAGAAATGGGTCCTAAACCTATTGAAGGTGATGCAAAAAAACTTGGAAAAAGAAAAAAAATATCATCTGAGGCACAAAGAAATTACTTAATAATACCTGATGATTATCCATTATTAAAACAAAGAGTTACTCTTAAGTTTAAAAATCTAGATTATAAAGAAACTATGAAATTGATGGGTAAAATAGGAGAGATAAATGTACTCGTTGGAGATGAAGTTGCAGGAGCAATATCTGCTGAATTAATCGATGTCCCATGGGACAAAGCTTTTCAAGCACTTTTAGATATGAAAAACTATGCATCAGATGTTGATGTATCTAGCAACTTAATAAGAGTTCATTCTCCTGAAACGTTAACAGCACAAGAGACGTATAAGTCTGAAAGAGCACAAGCTGTTAAAAAGAAAGTAGAATTAGAAGATAGTGTTGAGCCAATATATTCTGAGATTTTCAGACTTTATTATATAACTCCAGCACAAGCTAAACAAACTATTGATGAGTTGTTTACTTCAACAGCAGGTGACAGTTCTTATACACCAATCCAAATTACCGAAGAAAAAACAACTAGATCTATAATAGTAAGAGGAAAAGAAAAAGATTTAGATGTAGTTGATAAAGTTATTAAAGAAATAGATATAAGAACAAAACAAGTTTTAATAGAAGCTTTTATAGTTGAAGCAAATTCTGATTTTGAAAAAGCACTAGGAACAAGACTGGGTGGATATTATCAAAGAGCTGGTAAAGTTGCCGGTGGATTATCAGGTGGAAGCGCTGGAAGTGCTTTAGGTACAGAACCAGGTGGAGCAGCTAATCTCGGTGATGCAACAGATAGTTTAGCAAACTTTGCAATTACAAATCCAACAAGTGGTATTGGAATTTTAAGAAGAACTGGTTCAGGTGTTTTAAAAGCAGAAATTACAGCATTAGAAAGAATGGGAATGGGTAAAACTATTTCTAATCCTAAAGTGTTCACACTCGATAATCAAGTAGCTACCGTTACACAAGGTGAGGAAATACCATATGAAGCTCCAGGAGAGGGCGGAGGATCTCAAGTATCTTTCAAGGAAGCGGCTCTTAAATTAGAGGTCACTCCTAGTATTATCGGAGATGGAAACGTTTTATTAAGTATTCAAGTTAACAATGATACACCAAATAGATCAGTCGCAGGTGATACGCCGGCAGTTAACAAAATGGAAATTGTAACAAAATTATTAGTGGCGGATGGCGATATAGTAGTAATTGGTGGAATTAAAAAGAATGTTTTATCAAAATCTAAAGATCAAGTTCCAGCTATAGGTAATATGCCTGTAATAGGTAATCTCTTTAAAGGGACTGAAAATTCTGATAACCTAGATGAATTGTTAGTGTTTATAGCACCAAGAATTTTATAATGATAAATATTAGTAGAGAGTCTGAGATTAATTTAATTAATATTCTTATTGATCAGGATATTATTTCAGGCAAAGATTTAGTTGAGATTAAAAAAATATCTGGTGAAGGAGAAAAATCTCAATTAGACGCTGTATTTGAGTTAAATCTAACTGATGAAGAAAAAATTTTAGATCTTTTAGTAAAAGACCAATCATTAGATGTAGTAGATTTGTCCACAGTTTCTATAACTGATGAATTGAAAGCTATTCTTCCATCTAATTACATTAATATGAACTTTATAGCTCCTTTCAAAATTGAGGGAAAGGTATTGCACATAGCAATATCTGATACTTCAAAATTGAGTTTAATGAGAAATTTACGAACAATTACAAAAATGGATATTGAACTGCATGCAGCAAAAGTTTCTGATATTTCAAACTTTGTAGATAAATTGCTAGCGGACGGTGAAAGAACTATTTCTGATATTAGACAAACTAATGCTGAGAAGACTAAAACATTTGACTACGATGTAGATGATCAAGCAGAAGTTTTAGAAAAACCACCTGAAGAAGACATTGAAGCTATAGAAAACGAGTCTGAAGTAATTAAATTTAGTACAGCAGTTGTAGCAGAAGCAATTAAATCAGGAGTTTCAGATATTCATATTGAACCTTATCGATTTACATCAAGAGTTAGGTATAGATTAGACGGAATTTTACAAGAACAAGAACACTTTAAAAAATTTCTTCATTCAAATTATGGAGCTGTAGTCACAAGATTTAAGATTATGGGAAAACTAGATATTGCTGAAAGAAGACTTCCTCAAGATGGAGCGATCCCTTTTAAAATTGATGGAAAAGTAGTTGACCTTCGTCTTTCAATTTTGCCAACCGCAACTAATGAAAGAATAGTTATGAGGGTTTTAAATAAAGATGCAGGAGACATCAGTTTAGAACAACTTAATTTTGAAGAAAACGATTTAAAAAATTTAAGAAAAGCAATTCATGGCACACAAGGTTTGGTTCTTGTAACAGGTCCTACTGGATCAGGTAAAACAACAACACTTTATAGTATTCTAAAAGAGGTTTCTAAACCTCACCTTAATATTTTAACAGCTGAGGATCCAGTTGAATATGAATTGGATGGTGTTGGACAAGTTCAAATTAAAGATGATATTGGTTTTAATTTTTCAACTGCCCTGAGATCTTTTTTAAGACAAGACCCAGAAATAATTCTTGTTGGTGAGATGAGGGATAAAGAAACAGTTGATATTGGATTAAAGGCTGCTTTAACAGGTCACTTAGTGTTTAGCACACTTCACACAAATGATGCACCAAGCACCATTACAAGATTACAAAACATGGGAACACCCGATTATTTGATTAGTGCAGCTGTTTCACTTGTTTTGGCACAAAGATTAGCAAGAAAAACCTGCTCAGAATGTAGAGTGCCAGATGAAGACATAACCCCCAAGGCTTTAGCTGATTTGGGATTTACAGTTGAACAGGCTTCAAGGGCAAAAGTTCAAAAGGGTAGTGGCTGTCCTAAATGTAAAGATACTGGTTACAAAGGCCGAATGGGTATTTATGAAATTTTAAATGTCACAAAACCAATAAAAGAAGCAATTCTAAGAAAAGCTACAACTCCAGAACTTAAAGAAATTGCCTCAAATGAAGGTTTTAGGACAATGCAAGATATGGGAAGAGAGTTAATTCTTACAGGTGATCTTAATTTTAGAGAGTATGATAGAGTTCTCTCTATGGAGTAGTAAATGTCAGCCGAAACTTTTTCTTACAAAGGAATTTCCGCAGGTAAATATATTGAGGGTGAAATAGAGGCTATAAATCAAGAAGAAGCTTCTTTTAAACTTAAAGAGCAAAAAATAATCATCACCAACTTAACCAAACTTAAAAAGAAAAAAGCTGAAAAAGAAAAGGGCAAAAAAAGTGGCTTTTCTTTTGGTAAGAAAAAAGTCACTCCAGCGGATGTAATGCTTTTCTCTAAGCAATTTGCAACAATGGTAAAAGCAGGTTTGCCAATTTTAAATGTTTTAACGATGCTTAGAGACCAAATAGAACACCCTACTATGAAAGAAATTATTGAAGATATTAGAAAAAATTTAGAAGGTGGTATAACTCTCTCTAAATGTTTTGAAAAATATCCAAAGATATTTGATAATATTTATATAAATTTGATTAAAGCTGGAGAGGCCAGCGGTAAACTTGATGATTTCCTCTTAAAATTAGTAGATTCATTAGAAAAAAGAAAAGTTGTCCCAGTATTTGCGGAAATGTATGAAGGAATGGGTGTTGCATTACCTACCCCAACAGCTGTCATTATGAATGCAAGTAATTTTATGAGAGGTGCTGGCGGACTAACACTTGGAATAGTATCAATAATAGGTTTTGTGATATTTAAATATACAACAACTAAAATTCCTACAATTAGATATAAGTGGCACCAACGAGTTTTAAAGATGCCAGTTTTTGGCGATATGATTTTAAAATCACTGATTGCTAGAATTTCATTAATAATGGGTAATCTTAGTGCAGCAGGAGTAAACCTTTTAGAAAGTATAGAAATCGCAAAACAAGTAAGTAATAATGATGTTGTAACTCAAGCTTTAGAAAATGTAAAAAAAGGAGTTTTTTCAGGAGACACTCTTACAAAATTATTTTTAAAAGAACCAGTTTTTCCACCTACCTTCAGTCAGCTAATTTCTGTTGGTGAGCAAACAGGAAATTTAGATGAAATGTTTACTTCTGTATCTTCTTACTATGAAGAAGAATTTGATACAGCGGTTGATAATATGTCTAGTTTAATTGAACCTATAATGATTGTATTTATGGGAACAATGATTGGTGGATTGATGATCGCCATGTATTCACCAATCTTTAATGTCGGTGCAATTATCGGTGGTTAAGCGTTTAAATTTTTAGTTAACACTAAATGATTTATCCAAGGCTTCTCACCTTCTTTAAAAACAACAGCGTCCATTATTTGTTGAATAAAAAAAGTTCCTAATCCACCTGGTTTAATATCATCTATTTTTCTGTGTCTGACATTTCCTTTATCAACCGGTCTTCCTTTGTCAAAAAAACCAATTTCAAGTTGACCGTTTTCTAGTGAAATTTTAATCTCCATTTTATCGTCTGTGTCTTCACCTTGATAAGCATGCTTAACAATATTTTGTGCCGCTTCTGCAATAGCAAGTACTAATTCATCTTTTAAATCTTGATTAATATTTACTTTCTCAAATACTTCTCTTGAGAATGATCTTACTTCTTTTAAACTTGATGATCTAACAACAAAATCTCTTTGTTCAGTTATAGATTTTATTGCAACATTCATTTATCAGTCCAAATTTAAAATTTGTTCAAGTTTTGCCATCATAATTACTTTGAGAACTGACTTACTAATTTCTTTCAGCACAACTTTCGTTCCAAGTTCAGTTGCTTTTTGGTGACTTTCAATCAAAACTGATATTCCAGAAGAATCCATGTACTGAACTTCTTTAAGATTTAAATGAACTTCTTTTTTTGCCTCTATTAAAGGCATAATAATTTCTTTTGCTTTTTCAGTGACATCCATATCTATTTCACCATCTAGATGAACAGTTGATATGTTACCTTCCTCAGTAACTTTGTATGACATAATTCTTAATATTTATTAGATTTCCTTGCTAAATCAACAAAAATGACCCATTTTGATTACAATTGAAGTATAGATATTGCCTTTTAAAAGATATAATTTATATGTATACACATATTTTTATTAATTATAGGATCATGACTTATGAAAAAAAATAATAAAGGATTTACACTTATAGAATTATTGGTTGTTGTAGCAATTATTGGTATTCTTGCAGCAGTTGGAGTTGTTGCATACTCGGGCTACACATCCGGAGCTAAAAAACAAGCAGCTAAATCAAATCATTCAGCAGTTGTTAAATACATAGCAGCAGAATTACAAAAATGTAATTTAGGAGAGTCAACAGCTATGGGAGGCAATCTTACTTGCTCAGGTAAAACTAGAAAAACTGTTAAGGACGCTGCAGCATTAGCATTAGCAGATTTTAAAAACCCATACGATACTTCGAAAAAAGCAGTAAGACCGAACTCTGGTGACTCATCATCTAGCTCTGCAAATGGTGGATATACGAATTTAACTGATAATAGTTCCAGTTCTAACACGATAGACGTTAAAACTTGCTTTACAGAAGATAGCGAATGCGGAACATCAGGTAACGTTTCTGAAAATTCTGTCGTAGTAGAGTAAAAGTTAAATTAGAAAATTCTTATGACTTCCAAAAGCTCTGGGTTTACCCTTATTGAGCTTTTGGTAGTTGTAGCAATTCTTGGAATTATAGCTGCTATTGGTATCATGAGTTATAATGGATACGTAGGCTCAGCCAAAAAAAGATCTGCTGAGAATGTTATGCAACAAATATCTTTAGGCCAAACAGAATACTATTCCGATAACGGCATGTATTACAGAAATAGTAATGGCACATCGTGCAATCCAACAAGTACCACATCAAGTGCAATAGAAACTAATTTATTAGGTGGCACTGATAGTATCACTAGTGAAATGGGCTACGAATTATGTGTCGCAAATGATGCAACAAATTATAAAGTTTTTGCAAAAGAAAATGGTGGTAATTGTGAAATTACCATGACAGCTTTAGGTACTTTCGTTAGAACTAATTGCTAAATATCTAATGAACTATCAAGAAATTTTAGAAAAAGTAAAAGTAGTATTTTCGGGTGGATTACCAAAAAATGTTAAAATATATTTAACTATAAGTTTAGCCTGGATAATACTAATTGGATATTTAACATGGTGGAATGGATTAAAAAGTCCAATGTTAGATAAAAGCTTTAGATGGGATGAATGGTTTTGGTTTGGGATAGTCCCAGCTGTATCTCCTTTCATTTTTTATT
>LUMI01000617.1_pt1 | contig 18213 bp, 15 predicted proteins | sample 729681 | NCBI WGS metagenome assembly LUMI01 (sample SAMN03860267, study PRJNA289734) | marine metagenome | biome: seawater column; feature: ocean; material: water; isolation source: Red Sea water column Station 34 - depth 10m | place: Saudi Arabia: Red Sea | collected 2011-10-15 | depth 10 m
AAATTTGATGTTAAAGCATTTTTCTTATCAATTTTTCTATTTAAGACAAGTGTATTTATTTCTTTTTCTTCACTATTCATTTTTTTAAATAGAAAATCAGATTCATTTAATGGATGATTCTCAAAATAGAGTTGAGTAATTAATTTTATTTCAAATTCATCTCTAACTAGTAAATGAATGTGAGGTGGTCTACCAAAGTAAGCAACAGGAAGTATAGTTTTAAATTCAAAATTTCCACTCAAATCAGATTTTGTTTTTCCAAATCCTTGGAAATTCTTATCTCTCTTTTTTTGATCTGGAGCACTAGAGTGAATGTAAATACCATTCTTATCCGTTTGCCAAATTTCTATTACTAGATCTGAAAGAGGTTTATGATCAGAGTTAGTTATTGTTCCAAAAATATCTAATTTAATCCCTTCAGCATCCACTCCCTGTAAACCTATGTTAACAAGATTATTGTCTAAATCATCAGGTTCCCAGTCAGGATAAAAAGGTCCTACTGATTGCCATGGGGTCTTTAATGTTCCTGAAAAACTAGAATTAGCAAATAAAAGTGTTCCAGATGCAATCAGAAATTTCCTTCGATTAAAATACATATTATATTATTTTTGAGAATTGTGATCTATGATAGATATTTTAGTAATGATGGTTCAATATTATCTTTTTTCTTTAATAAACTCAGAGTAATTGGTTTCAATTGTTCCTTTTCTTTAGTGATTTGACTAGAAATAGTGATCCGACATTTGTTCGTTTTTGCATATTCAATCAAAGTTTTTTGATCTTCCAAATTTAATCTAGTGATTGAATGACAAATATTTATCACCTGAGTATTATGCATTTCCTGTAACGAATTTGGTTTTGGTTCAATTTCCAATTCTTTGCACATTGATTTAAACGCATCATCATCAAATGGAGAGACTAACACAATTTGATCAATATCTATGAAATCAAGATCGTTCCCTCTTATAGTCCTGTAGATATTATTTCTATATTCGTCATCCATTTCAACAAAATATCTAACCTGAATATTTGTCTCTATAGATACTACTTCTTGTCTAAACCATTCTTCAGCATTAATAGTCATTTAATAATTTTCCCTTTAATTTTTATATCAAATTTCAATATACACTTACCACTTTGAAACAATTTTATTCTTCTTTTTTTCAAATTTATCTTCGTTAATCGTTCCTTTTTCTAATAATTCTTGAAGTAATTTTAGACTTTCTAATTCATTTTTATCATCTTTCATTATTCTTTTTTTTATAAATTGATAAATTAAAAGAATAATAAGAAAAATAATTAATGGAAATATAATATACTCCATAAAAATTGAATTTTCTGGCATTGATTCAAAGTAATATTGATAGGAATCTTGATTCATAAAATTGTAATCATTTCCATTTGATCTTTAATTTACTGAAGTCAATCTCCCAATTAATCTTTGAAACACAATTAGTCAGAAGTTGTTCTGGTGGGATCCCTTTCATATAAACTTCACCTCCAATATCTTTCTGTGCATGACCTTGAAGATGATTGATATATCTGGGATTCACATTCATTTCAGTCAAATGAGTTTCAACTGAATGTCTGAAAGAATGAAACGAGAGTTTCCTATCCGATGATTTCAGACCAAGTTTTACTAAGTATCTTTCATTGAAGAATCTCCCTACATTCTTTTGAAAGTTCTTCCTTCTTGAGTTGAAAGGTAACTCATGAAATACCCTTTCATGACCCTTCTCTCTTATGAATTTCACATAATCCAGAAAACCTATTGTATCTATGAGGATCGAGTGGAGAGGAATATCTCTTTCACTTGACTCAGTTTTTACTTTTGTTTCCTCATCTCCATAATCTCCTGTTTCCTTGATTTTATAGACCCAAACTTTTCCTACTTTCACAATATCTTCAGTTTTCATCATGCAGAGTTCTTCAAGTCGGCAACCTGTATGCACTGCAAGAATTGGAATGAAATAATATGGGTAAATATATTTCTTAGTTCTCTGATATTGATTGTCAATAATCTCACCAAGGTAATTCTTAGGGTCAAAAATCACCTTCATATCATCTTTGGTAAATTGATCCTTTTTATCTTTCTTCCTTATGGTGATTTTACTGTTGGAAGTCCTCTTGAAAACATTGTCCGTCACATAATCATTGTATTCGTCAATCATGAAATTCCAGATAGCAATGATTCTAGAATTGAGTTTGGTTTGTGTCTCAATATTCAGAATATGTGAGTCTGGAATTTCCATCTTCAGCAATTCATTGATTGATTTATCTCTGTAGTTTTTTATCTTTCTTCTATTTTTTGGAAGTTTGGAAATTATGTTTCTGTAGTCTCTAGCATCATTCCTTGTGTAGTCAGATATTGGTTTGTCTCCAACAATTTCAATGAAATCTTGATATGAAACTGCTGTTTCATCAATTGAAGATAACCTTCTCTTGTTTTTTCTCATGAAGTCCAAATATTCAGGGATGATTTCTGAAAACTTTGGAGATTGATTATCAGATTCAATGATTCCTGAATATGATTCAGAAGATACTTTTGGAATCGTTATGGGTCTTACTATAGGAGTATTGGAAGCAAACAAACCCATTTTCCATTTCTCATCTAAATCTTTCTTGAAATCCTCCGTTGTCTTTCCTTCATCATTGAGAAGTTCTCTCTTCCAAGATTCTCTGAGTATTCTCAACTCCGTCCATCTTCCAATCAGACCTTTGTAGTCAACATTCTTCTTATCTTGGATGATGTTTTCTTTTTTGAGGATTTTCTCCACTTCCTTTTCGATCCTACCAAGTGTTCCTTTGTAATCTTTTTTCAGGTGGTCTTTGAGTTCCTTTTCCTTCTTTTGAGTCTCAGCAATTCTTTTCTGAACCTCTTCCTCATCGAATCGGTTTGTATCCCAATGATAGTGGTGAATATATTTGAGAGTTTGTTCAACCTTGTCTCTCAAGATTCGTTTCACATCATCAATGGTTATGTCTCTCATATTTCCTTGTCTCATTTCCTGAAATATATACTGAGATAATTGATAGAGATCAAATGAGATGATTCTACTTTGAGATAATAGAGAACTCTTGAGGGATACTCTGAACTCATCTTGATACCCTAAAAACACCTTCAGATCTTGTGGAATCCTGCATCTGAAAAAGTATTGTTGATATGGTTTTTTCCCTCTGGTGATATAGGTAGGATTCTTCATAAATTCCCATTAAAAATGAGGGGAAATCATGACCTCTGTGTGACCCAAGTGTGTGACCCAAGTGTGGGGTCAGACCTAATTGGGGTTAAAACTGAGGATTAAAAAAAACGAGATTGTACTTTGAAATCAGTACCTTAGAAAGAAAGTGGAGGATGCCTTTGGTGCCGTAGAAGGGAGTCGAACCCCCACGTCCAAATGGACACTAGACCCTGAACCTAGCGCGTCTACCAATTCCGCCACTACGGCATTCGGAGGAGTTTGATGTTACGTGAATGGAGTGGAAGATGCAACCGTTATGCGGTAGGAGTGGAGTTTCTTCGCACGAGGATCAGGAAGATTTCGGACAAGGCGAAAAGCAGGGCGATCCAGAGCAGCCACTGCCTGATTTGTTCCACAGAACCCAACTCACTTTGCCTCAGGAGCGGTTGGCGGCTTTCGAAGTGGGATTGCATCCGCATGAGTTCATCGTCACTCATCAATCTCATTTCACTTTCGAAGGGAGGAAGGTTAACCGAAAAGGTTCGGGTGCTCTTGGGGTTTAAAGAGGGTTCGGAATCGGAAGCAGGCTCTTTTCTCATCTGGTAATGTCCCGAAGGCAAGCGCGATGACCCGACCACGGATTGCAGTTCCCGGGAGCCGGAATGAAAGGTCCCCAGACTCCGGAAGGGCATGCGGTTTTCCAGTTGTCTGAGCCAATTCTGTACATGTCCCGCAAAATCATCCTGGCGGTAGAGGGAACCCCAGGCATCGGAGAGTCCGGTTTCAAGGAGGACCATCCCTTTCGTTTGGGATTCATAATTCCCAGACTCGTTTCTAACCACCTGCCATTTATCCGCAAAAGAAGCTTTGCTCCAATCCACCAGCCACTGGTCTTCAGGCCAGAATGATGTATTATCTCGATCCAACGTTTCTTCGGTTTGGACCGTTTTTCGGGCATTCTGTTTCCAGTCATCCAGCCTGGTTGGGATGAAAAGGGCAGGGGGATGATCATTGAGGGAATCCCAGCGAAGAGGATGGTCTCCAAGCAGGATCAGGACATCCGGAGAGAGTTCTTTCATCTGTGCCGCATCATGGACCAGGTAGGAATAGGTTCCGGATGCATTGAGTGCCGATTTAAGCGCATGAAGACCATGGCGGAACATTCCCTCAGGGCCTTCGCTGGTCATGATTCCAACCCAGAGATCGTTCAGGGTGGATTCCTGGAAATGAAGCAGATCATCAAAATCTGCCTGTTCAAGTTCGGTCTCCAAGCGGATGCTGACCGGCTTTTGTTTCTGGAAAAAATCTGAAAGCGGAAGGCTCAGGGAAACCGGAACACCTTCCCACTGGACCAATGTTTCTCCGACTTTTTGTTCCTGCTGTAAAACGGTGATCCTTATTTCCCCAGGTGATTTCAAATTGCCGTAGACTTCCAGAGAGAGCATCTGTTCGAACAGCCCGCTGGTTTTGATTCGAGGATTGCGCATGGCCAGATTTGGAATAGGCTGGATCCCTCCGGGACGTTCAAACACCCAGTTAACCGGCTGAACTGCAGCAGGGTAAAACCAGTACTGGGAATACTGAAAGTCAGAGACCAGCCTCAGCTTGAGCCGCGATTCGTTGGGAAAACGTTTTAATGCAGCAGATGCAAGGGTAGAAAGGGAAGGGCTGCCAGGATGAAAACCTTCGAATTTCTCCTCGGAAAATAATGGTTCTAAAGAATCTTCAGGAAGCAGTTGAGAAATCCGGAGTGAATTTTCCCAATCCAGAAGTTTTCCGGATGCAGAAGACAGGTGCAGATTGGCACTTGGCGTATCATCCAGGATGGTGATCTCCCTCATCACTTCCGAACTGCCGAAATAAGGCTTGGCCAGTAATAAAATCAGAACCAGCAAGAGGAGGGAGCGAAGCAGTTTGAGCAGCCATTCCTTGGAGGACCATTGAAAATGACGGCTCAGTTTTTCTTTCGGAAAGAGAAAGAGGGTCGAAAAAGGGAGAAACTTACCTTGGGGAGTTCGGAGTACGGGCCAGATCCAGGGAAGCCCGCAGATTGGAAGGGCCAGCATCCACCAGGGATAAAGCAACTGAAGCATGATTCAGCCTCACTCCTGACCCAACCGAGTCAGGACTGCATCAATCCTGAATTTCCGGAGTCTTGATCCGGTTGAGCACGAGCTGCTGCAGGATGGAAAGACAGTTGCTGGTCAGCCAGTAAATGGTCAGCCCTGCCGGAAATGTGAATGTAAAAAAGGTGAAGATGATCGGGAGCATCTGCATGATCTTCGCCTGGGTCGGGTCCATCATCGCGCTCTGGGGCGTGAGTTTTTGCTGAAAAAACATGCTGACCCCCATCAGCAGCGGAGTGATGCCCAAACCATCCGGCTGGGAAAGATCGTTGATCCAGAACAGAAATGGCGCGTGACGCAGTTCGACCGCGCTGGAGAGCGAACTGTAGAGGGCAAAAAACACAGGAAGCTGGAGCAGCATCGGTAAACACCCTCCAAGCGGATTGACCTTGTTTTTTCGGTACATGGCCATCATTTCCTGGTTCAGCTTCTCCTTGTTGTTTTTATATTTTTCCTGGAGTTTTTTCATCCGCGGAGCCAGTTGCTGCATGCGCTTCATGCTTTTCATGCCCTTCAGCGTAAGCGGAAAAAGCACCAGCCGGACGATGATGGTGAGGATGATGATCGCCACCCCGTAATTCCCGACGTATTTATAGATCCAACGGAGAAGATCCAGCAAAGGTGCGGCCAGCACCTCAAGCGTCATATCGTGTGACTGCTTCAGATTGCGTCCAAACTTGAGCAGTTCCTGTTCCTGTTTCGGTCCGATGAAGAGTTCGAATTCCGATTCAACCATCCGCTGGCTTTCCAGCATCACCTTCGGAAGCCTGACCCCGTAGTAAGGGACATAATACCTTTCCCCCTTACGGACCCTCTGTTCGGATCCGAAAAAACCGTGACGCACAGGGGTCAGTGAAGCCGCAGCACTGATGAAATATTGATCCTCGACTCCGAGCCACTGCATGTTCCTGGAAACATCCCACTCTTCCGCACTGACATCCTCGGAACTGATCGTCTCAAGACTTTCATCCATGAAATAAACCGGGCCTTCGTGGGCAATCTGCTGAAAACGCTGGGTGTCGGCAATCCTCGATTCCCCAAAATAATGACGAATCTTGAGAGGCTGTGGCTGTCCGGAACGGTTGATCACTTCCACCTTGTATCCGATCAGGTAACTGTCGGACTCAAAACGTAAAGTCTTGATCAACTGCAAACCCTCCACAACCGGTGAAGTGAGTTTTAAAAATGCCGTCTCACCTTGCTCAAGCAATATAATTTCTTCCTGATCCGAAGAAAAAACGGTATTGGCAAGCAGTTGGTTTGCCTTTGGAAAATCTTCGAATTCAATCTTAAAGGGCTGCAAATCCTCAAGTTGTCCACCGAACATCTCCACCTGGTTTGCAGTTCCATCGGTTTCACTGAAATCCGGCCCGAGGATGGTTTCCAGAAATGGGAACCAGGTGCTCAACGTCAACCTTGGTTTGGTATGATCGTATTGCTTCAATTGGAAACTCTTGGCCTGCCCTCCGCGGGTATCAAAGACCATCACATAATTCGCAGTCTCTACCTCAATATCCCTGGAAAGCATTGATGTGCTGACCTTAGGGACATCACTGATGGTGGATGGCAGTGTTTCCCCCATGCTTTCGCTTTCCTCAACGGTCTCCTGGGAACGGGATACCGTGGTCTGTTCTTCAACCGAGGGCTCGGGAGCCTGTTGGGGAGGCGGAGGCGGAAAGAGGACATTCCAGACGATCAGGATCGCTGCCGAAAGTCCGATGGCGATCAGCGTGTTCTTATCCATGTTGGTGATTCAAACAGTGAGAAGCCTTATGTTCCGGAACCGGGTCAACTCCTCCGGGATGAAAAGGATGGCACTTAAGAAGCCTTGCTCCCGCCAACATCCCGCCCCGAAGCAATCCATGGTTTGTCAGGGCTTCCTGAGCATATTCGGAACAACTTGGGAAAAAACGGCAGGAGGGTTGGGTCATGGGAGAAATCAGATAACGGTATCCCCGGATCAGCCACAATGCCAACGAAAGAACCATTCCATGTGACCCAGATTCTGGTCTCTGTCCGGGAATCGAATCCTCTCCGAGGATTTCCTGATCCTTCATCGGGATGATACCTCTGACTGAGATTCCCAAGAATTCAAGAGCAAGGACGTGTTGTTTTCAATCATTCTAGGAAACGGATGACATCGTTTGCGGATGGTGATTGAGGTCTTCGGCAAGCTGACTTATCAGCCCGTTCACATAACCGAACTCAAGCGGGAGTTTTGGAGGCCTGGTCACCATCAGACAGATATCATGCGGAATTTCAAAGTCTCGACGATGATGCCTTAATCCTTCGCGCAAAAGACGTTTGATCCGGTTGCGCACAGGTGCATTCCCGACGTTTTTTTTGACGGTGACAAGAAATCGACATTCCGGGTGAGAAGTCCGCAGGTATTTTGCTCCGATCGGACCCAGCGGACGAAAACGGCCCTGAGTAAAAACTTCACGGATTTCGCTGCGGTTGCGCATGCGGACGGAAGCAGGAAATTTCCGCCCAGACATCAGGCGCTAAGACGTTTTCGTCCTTTTGCGCGCCGGCGCTTGATCACCCTGCGTCCTCCGGGAGTGGCCATTCTGGCACGAAACCCGTGCTTACGCTTGCGGCGGCGATTGTTCGGCTGAAAGGTTCGTTTCATGACTCTACCGGAACAGTAAGTTAATTAAAGGTAAACACAATTTTATAATCAATCTGACCCTGAGAAACAAGTTGTTTCTCTCGGAATCCTCAGTTGAAACTCACCTGACGTCCAAGATTTGTGCTCAAGAGTTCGGAAAGGCAGGAATAGAACTCGACCTTCTCAGCCTGGGCAAACCAACAGGTTTGATCTTCATCATACTGGAAATGCCAGCCCCGGGAATTCCCTGCGAGCCAGATTTCATGAATCGCCCTTTGAGTATTGACCACGATTTTCTTACCGGTGGTCTCGATGGTAGCCTCCAATTTATCGGGAGTGCGATCGTAATCAATCTCCTCCTCAAATTCTTCGAGTTTGTCTTCAATGGTGCGAAAAAGCTCATCTGCGTACTTAATGTATACTTTTGGATCCATGTTCACTGTCAAAATAGGGAGAACGCGAACCGTTCAACGCGCCGGAGACCTTCCTTGGTGACCAGATGGTGTAAAGCGCTAAAGCGGCACAGAGGAAAACCGGAGACTACCGGGATCCAGGCATTTCCTTCCGGATAACATTACATATCGGAAGATAGGCATTTTCCAATGGGCTTATTCAATGCTCTGAATCTGGTTCAATGGAAGTGGCAGTTCAGAACGCGTTGGCCTGGAAAAGCCTGCCTGGAAAGGAATTCATGGTAACCAGTGCAGGTTTATAGTCAACATAATACTCCCTACTTATGCCAAATTTTTTCATTTCCAAGAGATCCTGCTCAAGAAGGAGATCAGTCGCCCAGAAATTCCAGCTCGGGCCAACGTTCCCATGAATTCTAAGGACCGCATAAGATTTGCACTTTTGACGGTGACTGATCAGTCTAAATAGACTCAAATTTGGTCTTTTCCAGGTTGTTCTTCATGAGATTTCTTCTCCTCGGAAACCATCCAACCTGATAAAAAAACGGTATTTATATTAAAGTTGAATCATTCTCCAAAAGACAATTGGCCTAATCGATCAAAAAAAATCTACCTCATGTCTAAAGCACAAATTTTACTGAAAAGAATGTCAAAGACTTTTCGCCTTTTGGGAATCCTCTGGATTTTCCTGAACTTAGGCTTTTCATCCATGACCCCAGTGAGTTTCAGGGACTGGCGCATTTCCTGGAACACATGCTTTTTTTGGGGACGGAAAAATACCCCGATCCAGGAAGCTACCAGAAGTTTGTATCGATTCATGACGGGTTCAGCAATGCCTTCACTGCTGAAGAGAGGACCAACTACCATTTTGAAATCGCTCCCAACCATTTGGAAGAAGCTTTAGACCGTTTTTCAGAATTCTTTGTCAGTCCACTTTTCAACCCTGAACTTGTACAACGGGAAATGAAGGCGGTCGATTCGGAGCATTCCAAAAATCTCTCCAACGATTTCCGCAGGATTTTCCAAGTCAAACGGGAAGTCTATGATCCCGGGCATCCCGCCCTGCATTTTGCCACCGGCAACCTGGAAACGCTTTCGATGGTCACAAGGGAAGTTTTACTCGACTTCTACCGGAAGCATTATTCGAGCAACCGCATGACCCTGGCAGTGGCCGGTCCGCAGGATCTCGATACCCTGCAGGATTGGGTTGTCGGTCGTTTCAACCGAGTCGAGAACCAGAACCTAAAAGCCATAAAGCTACCGGAAAAATTCCTTTCTCAGAAAGATCAGTTCCGGCTGATGCGTATCAAAACCGTCAAGGACAGCCGCTCACTGACACTGATCTTTCCGCTGCCTGCAACCCAGAAATATTACCGCAGCCGCCCGCTCAATATGCTCGGATTCCTGGTCGGACATGAAGGCAAAGGAAGCTTGCTTTCACTGTTGAAAGAAGAAGGACTCGCGAGCGGACTTTCGGCAGGAGGAGGAGATTCCACCTCGTCCTACACCTCATTCAACATCAACATCCAACTTACCCCGAAAGGTCTCAAACGCTATACCAAGGTCATTGAGAGGACTTTTCAATACCTCCGACTGCTTCGTGAAAAAAGTCTTCCACGATATGTTTACGAGGAGGTCCGCAGGATGGCAGAGATCGACTATCGGTTTGCAGAAAAAACTGGAGGCACACGACTGGTCAACATGTTTTCACTGCTGATGCAGATCTATCCGCTCCGCAGTGTTGAAAGTACTCCGTTCCTGATATCGGAATACCGTCCCAGGTTGTTTGACAGCATGCTTTTCAGGCTCATCCCGGAAAACATGCTTGCACTGCTTGCCGCAAAGAATCTTGAAACCGACCAGACGGAAAAATATTACGGGACAGAATACGCTTACCTCGAAAACCGGGCGGATCTGATCAAAAAATGGAAGAAGGTCAAATCTCATCCGAAATTAAGCATGCCCGAAGCCAATCCATTTCTTCCGGAAAGTCTGGAAGTCCTCCCTTTCAGCGGCACCCTGAGTTTGAGCTATCAGTCCCTTGCAGGGTTAAAACGAGAAGGACTGGACGCGGAATTGATGCAAAACATGGAAGAGCAGGCTGGACAAGGAACCACCGTGGAACGCCGTGCCTTCCGGGAAACTCTGGCCAAGCATGCCCAGGGAAGTCCGATTTTGCTGAATGATGCCCCGCAAAGCCGAGTCTGGTACCAGCAGGATTTCCGTTTCCGAACGCCCAAAACAAGACTGATGTTTCGTATTCACAGCCCAAAGGTTTATGAAAGTGCTAAAAACGCTGTCCTGTCCCAACTCTATACCGACGCCATCAACGAACAATTAAACGAACTCGGTTACCCTGTCAAACTGGCGGGACTGGAATACAGTATCGGAGTCGACAAAAAGGGGATCAGCCTCAATTTTGGTGGCTATTCCGATCGTATCCTAGAATTGGTCAGGACCATCACACCGCAGCTGAAAACCATCAAAATCGACCAGGACACTTTTGAATCGCTGAAGGAACGGAGACTGAGACGTTACAAAAACTTCAGTTTCCAACAACCCTATCAGCAGGCATTTTATTACCGCAGCCTATTGCTTGAAGCAAAAAAACACAGCATCTGGGAGTATGCTGAGGAAATATCTAAAATCCGCCTTCGTGACCTGAAACAATTTGCAGCATCCCTTTATGACCGTCATTACGCCGAGGGATTCATTTTCGGGAACCTTCCAGAGAACATGGCTGAAGATGCCATTTCGATTCTGCTAAAAAATCTAGGAGGAAAAGTATTGCCCCGTGAAGATCACTTCCGAGACAGGGTCATCCAGATTGATCCTGGGAAAACCCACACCCTGGTGGAAAAAATGAATGTTAAAAATTCCGCTGCGGTTCTCGAAATTCAGATTGATCAGCACGATCCCAAACTGCGGGTTTCATTGATGGTTCTGGACACTGCTCTTCAACCGCTGTTTTATAACGATCTTCGGACGCGTCAGCAGTTGGGTTACATCGTTAATTCAGGTATGACCGAACTGGAAAAAACCCTGGGGATGATTTTCATGGTCCAGTCCGGTAAATACGATGCCGTGACTCTCGAGCAGAGGATCCAGGAATTCCTTCCTGGATTTCTGAATACCCTCGCCGAAATGCCGGAAGAGGAACTTGAAACCCTGAAAGAATCGGTGATCAACTCCAAACTACAGAAAAGTACTTCTCTTTCTGCAGAGGCAGGACGGCTTTACAACATTGCCTTCGAGCATGATGCACATTTTGATTACAACAGTGAGGAAATCGAAGCGGTGGAAAAACTGACCATCGAGGACCTCCGCAGGCTAATCCGCAACTATCTGATTCCTGAAAGAAGACGCACCTTATCGATGCGCATGGTGGGTCAAGAGCACCAGACTGGCCCGGTCCTGGGATCACGCATCACATCGGTGGCGGATTTCAAGAAAAACCACCCCTGCCCTGGATCCTGCCTGCCTTAATTCTAGAGATAACGGCCCGAAGAGGCGGGTTCCTCCTCGGCTTGAGGAAGCCTTCCTTCGACCTGACGTTCAAAGGACGGAGAACTGCTCTGGTCGCGGTTGGATGAAAGATAAATCGCCCCAAGGATCAAACACGCAATAAAAACCAGAATTGCTTTTTTTTCCTTGGGATCGAAACTGTCGAGCATCTCAGGATTCAAAGAATCGCGTTGAGGTTCTTAAAATACCAAATAGGCAAATATGAGAGACAATCTTCAAAACTGCCTTAAAAATCGAAGGTCGTTGCTGTAGAAGTAACGGATATCATCGATTCCGTGTTTGAGCATCGCGGGTCGTTCGACTCCCATCCCGAAAGCGAACCCGTTCCATTCTTCAGGATCGTATCCTCCGTTGGACAGAACGACGGGATGGACCATTCCTGCACCTGCAATTTCAAGCCAGCCGGTTTTTTTGCAGAGCCTGCAGCCTGCTCCTTCACAGGTACAGCTCATGTCGATTTCGATACTCGGTTCGGTGAATGGGAAATAACTCCCTCGGATGCGGATCTGCCGCTGCTGTCCATACATTTTTTTTGCAAATTCGGTCATCACTCCAATCAGGTCGGTAAGCCTTATGTTTCTTCCGACCGTCAGCCCTTCGACCTGAAAAAACTGATGTTCCGAACGCGGGGTGATCTGCTCGTAACGATAGCATTTCCCGGGCAGGATGACGCGAATCGGGTTCGGATGATACTCCCGCATTGCACGGATCTGTCCCGGTGAGGTATGGGTTCTGAGGACCACTTCATCATTCACCCAGAAGGTATCCCACATGTCTCTTGCAGGATGGTACTCGGGAATGTTGAGCAGCTGAAAATTATATTCGTCGGTTTCAACATCCGGAGCTTCATAAACCTGAAATCCCATTTCCTGGAAAATCCGGTAGATCTTGCGCAGGGTTTGCGTCGTCAGATGAAGATGGCCTGGCGAACAAGGCCTTCCCGGCAGGGTGACGTCAAGATCATCCGAATCCAGTTCCTGCTGAAGCTGCTGCTGCCTGACCCGGTCCTGGTTTGTGTCGAAGGCTTCCTGAAGTTCAAGCTTGAGCCGGTTCACTTCCTTCCCGGCTGCAGGACGTTCCTCAGCAGGCAGTTCCCCCAGCTGTTTGAGAAGCAGAGTCAGTTCTCCTTTTCTTCCTAAAAAATCACGATGCCAATCTGAAAGCTGATCGGTAGTAACCAGTTTTTCCAGTTTCCCCAGACCCGAATTTCTCAGTTCTTGAATCTTTTCCTTCATCTGTACAATGCTTTTTCCAAATGTGATTGCGATGGTTCTTTTTGCTCTTCACCCATCTTGAATCGAGGAAACCATAGTAAATCGAATTGATTTCCGCCGCCAGTTTAATGGTTGAAGAACTGAATCATCCGGTTTTGAGTTTCTCCCGGAAACCTTCAGGATCATCCAGACGCCGTTCCAGTCTGCGGCAAAACTGAGGAAAAGAAATCTGGTGACTGCTTAAATTTTCAAGATCCTGGCTGGTGAAATCTGCAGGATCGATTCCTTCCTGACGAAGCCAATCGATCCACTCGCTAAAATTTTTGTAGGTTTCATCATTAGGGAGACGGAACTCAGAAGTTCCAGAATCACTTGCTTCTGGTTCAAATTCGGTTTCCGGAAGATTGAGGTCAACCCCGTTCTGGCGAAACCTTTCGAAGGCCTCCAACGCCTTCCGGAGTTCTTCAGGTTCACTCGATTCACGTTGAAGTCGATGGCAGAACTGGACAAAGGAGATCTCATGACTGCTGGGAACCCGCAATGGTTTTTGGAAAAAAGGTTCCAGTTCCAGATTAAGATCTTCAACCTGGTCAAGCCAACGGTTGAAAGAGAGGTACGCTTCCTTCAGCGGTACAATATTCGGCGCAACCTCTTCTTCCTCACTCTTTTTTGGTGCCTTTTCCAGATTCACTGCGACATTCAGTTCACGTTGTAACATCAAAGTCGCATCAGGCCTGCCCATCAATCCCGGCACTGTTTTAAAATTGGAAGCAGGTTTGGCGGCTTCAGAAATTTCTCTGGCAAGCTGAGGTCTTGCAACCGTTTTTCCGGATTCAAGATGTCCCATTTGCTGCTGAACATTGTGGATCTGATCCACCAGTCGGGTCAGTTCCGTTTGAAGTGAATCCAGGTCCAGACCCTCGGCAGTAGGAGACGGTTTTTTCTTCAACTCTTTTGGAACCAGTTTGATCCGTTGCTTCTGCAACCAGGAAGGAGTACAAAGGCGGGCCTGCCATTCAGGATGCTGTTTCATTTGGATTTCGCTCGCTTCCAGGAATTTCTGATAATTGAGCGGACGTTCCAGGGAAAGGTGGGATGGTGGATGTAACTCAAAGGGACACCCCTGGGTATTCAACCAGTTTTGCCATTCCGCCCAGGTTTTCAGTGTTTCACCCTCGGCCAACTGGTTTATCAGTTGTTCTTCCAGGGTATTCAGTATTCTCCCCATGGCACCATGAGTGTTCGGATCTAATTCACTACCCGGTTCAAAACGGAATTTCCTTGATTGGTATCAGGCAGTTCCATCGGTTTTAACCATGAAATCAAGAAATTCCCGGATTTCTTTGCGGTCACCGTAGGTTTCCTCAATGATTCTCAATGCCTCATCGCTTTTCAGGTCAGCACGAAAATAAAGGCGGTGTGCTTCCAGGATTTCACTGATTGCTTCCCTGGAAAAACCCTTCCTCTTCAGCCCGACAATGTTGACGCCTTTAACTTCGAAACGGTTGCCGAAACCGGTGGAATAAGGAGGGATGTTACGGTCGATCAGAGAACCTCCGCCGGTAAACACATACGAGCCGATATGGAGAAACTGAGCGATCCCGTTTTGCCCGCCGAGATTGATATGGTCATCCAGGGTGCAGTGACCGCTGAGACCCGTATAGTTTGAGAGAATGTTGTGATTTCCGATATGGCAGTCATGAGCAATATGAACATATCCCATCAGCAGATTGTGATCTCCAAGATTGGTTTCTCCTCCTCCTCCCTTCGTCCCACGGTGTATCGTTACTCCTTCTCGGATGATGTTTTCACTGCCAATGGTGACCAGGGTTTTTTCGTTTTGATACTTAAGATCCTGAGGTTCTCCGCCGATGCTGGTAAAAGGATAAATGGTATTTTTTTCTCCCAGGGTGGTCCAACCATCGATCACCACATGTGATTTTAAAATACACCCGTCTCCGATACTGACGTTGGCCCCAACATGACAGAATGGACCAATTTCAACATTTTTGCCGATGACGGCACCGTTTTCGACGAGGGATGTGGCATGAATCTGGGACATGTTCTTATTCTTATTGGGGTCTATCTAACTGGATGAATGACTCAATCAAACTGAAACACCACCTTTTGCTGCGGGATGCTTCTTGGTCGATGAGAAAGTTTTTTCTGTCAATCTGTTTAACATGGATTTTCTTGGATGGAGCGGATTTGTCAAGAAAACACTGTTGACTTTCCAAAGAGCACTGTTGTTGAAGAGGATTGGTTTTTCATCAAGGTTCATCATTTGCATTCACTGAATTTGAATCTTTACGGGGAATTTCAATCAGAACACGGTCATTACACATGTTCAAACGCCAGATCATCATCCTCTTCTCAATTTTGTGGGTTCATTCCCTTGGTGCAGAAACGCTGAGACTCAACAGTGGAGAAACCCTCAAGGGACGTATCCGCGCCATGGACGAACAGATCCTCTATCTTGATTCGGAACTTACCTCCCAGCAACTCAAAGTAGAACGCTCGGATATTCGTCTGATTGAATTCGATGAGGTCTTAAGGAGTATGACCAGACGTCTGGGACTCGGGCTTTTCTACCGACCTAACGGAAGTGTCGAAGAAATCTCGGTGAAAAACTGGCTTTCACAAACCGATGCCCTCGAACTGCTGGTCAGTTACCGTGAAGGAACTTCCAATTTATTCAGCGTTGAGGCGCGTTTCAACCGGGTTTTCCTGCAGGAAGGAGAGTATGATCTCTATTATGGCGCCGGAGGTGGTCTGACGACCGTGGGAACCGAGAAAGGAACACGCTTGAGGGTTTTCAGCGGAAGTGAAATGTTTCCTACCACCAGTCCAAATGTGGGAATTGGCGTGGAAATTGGAATGATCCGGGAATCCGCCGGTCCCAGTACAAAATTCGATGCTTCCAATAAAACCCTGAACGAGCAGACTTTCTACCACGCCTTCACCGCTCGTTATTACTTTTAGATCCTTCCATGAGCGGGAAGAAACCTTCCCCACCCGAACTCGAGATCGATTTTCTGGAAACCGGTCATGAAGACCGGTACATGCAGGAAGTTTTCGATCACATCGACAAGGTTCCGGACAAAGAACCACTTCCGAAAATACCTCCAGGGAAAAAATCTAAAGAAAAACGTGATTCTCCCTTTTCCCAACTGAGTGGTGCGGACGAACAAATCGACCTTCATGGCAAGACCCGTGAAGAAGCGATCATGATCGTCCAGAATTTCATTAAAACCTGCCACGCCCAAGGCTTAAGGCATGTTCTGATCATCACCGGCAAGGGGCAACATTCGGGAAACCGTGGTCCGGTTTTGAAAACCGCAGTGGTTCAATGGCTGAAAAAAAACGGACACCCCTACCTGCGTGAATTCCGTGATGCTCCACCACGTTTCGGGGGTTCCGGGGCGGTTTGGGTGGAACTCAAATGAATCTGAGGGACGTAAACTTCAGTCGTAGGATGATTCGATTTCCAGCAGCCGGTTGTATTTGGCCAGGCGTTCTGACTGAGTAATCGAACCGACTTTGATATAGTCAGCAGCCCATCCGAATGCCAGATCTGCCAACCAGTCATCTTCCGTCTCCCCACTGCGTGCCGAAACGACCACTTTCCAACCTGCCTCACGAGCGAGTCTGCAGGCCTCGGCACCTTCACTAAGAGTGCCCACCTGGTTCAACTTCAACAGAAGTGCATTACAGGCCGAAGTTTCAACCGCTTTACGGATACGTCCGGGATTGGTACAGAGAAAATCATCCCCAAGGGTCAGGCAGAGATTATCAAGAGCTTGAGTCAATTCAGGCCAAAATTCCCAAGCCTCCTCATGAAGACCGTCTTCAATGCTGACCAATGGAAAACGTGAAGCCCATTCATTGAGGGTTTGAATCATTTCCTGGCCTGTTAATGATTCACCATCGAGTTCATATTTTGATTCCTTATAAAAATGGCTGGATGCCACATCCACTGCCAAATGCATCTCCTGCCCGGGTTTCAGACCGGCTCGCTCGATGGCGGAACAAGCTTCCTCGAGCACTTGAATGCTATTTTCAAAGGATGGCGCGAGACCTCCTTCGTCAGCGGTCAAAGCACGCATGCCGAAGCGTTCCAGCATCCCATCCGCGGCTGATTGATAGACTTCATAAACTGAAGCCAGTGAGTCTTTTATGCTTTCTGCATTGGGAACAATCAGCACATCCTGGATCGATACCTGTTCCCCGGCATGTTTTCCTCCACTGAAGAGATTCACCGTCATACGGGGCATTCCCGGTTCCACTTCCAGGATTTCTGAAAAATACTGATGCAAACTTATTTTTCTGGAACATGCTGTGGCTCGGGCAAAGGCTAATGAGACTGCGAGCAACGTATTTGCTCCCAGATTTGACTTATCGGAAGTTCCGTCAAGTTCCTGAAGACGGTGATCAAGTGCAGCCTGGGAACTGAAGCTTTCCCCTTCCAAAGCCGGGGCAAGTACTTGCTGGAGGTTTGAAACTGCGTTCAGACAACCCAAACCCCGGAAACGGTTCGGGTTTCCATCCCTCAACTCCACGGCTTCTGATCCGCCGGTTGAAGCCCCGGAAGGCACAGAGGCTGAGGCAGAAATCCCCCCTTCGAGCGTGCAGAAGCATTTGATGGTCGGTCTTCCACGGCTGTCCAGAATTTCCAGTGCCGATAGTTTTTCAATGCGTGTTAACTCGGTTGCCATGTCATTCGGTCAATGAGGGTGTGAATGTCTGAAGGAATCCGGTCAAGGCATTCCAGGGTTTTTTCATTGATTGCTGCTCTTTCTGAATCCTTGAGGTACTCCAGGGGAGACCTGCCATGAACTCTTGCCAGCAGGCATCCAAGGGTATGCTTGATCCATCTTTCTTCAATGCCGGAAAACTTGGAAACGCTGCTGACGGATTGAAGATAACGGTCTGCAAAAAGATGACAGGCTTCCTGAAAGGTTACTCGATGCCCTGGAACATGAAGCGATTTCGCAAGCAGATGGGTCAATGCGAAACCAAGATCAAAGGCTCCATCGCCGAGATGAATCACTTCATGATCGATCAGATGAAGCTTATTTTGATGTGCCAGAATATTTTTTGGACTGAAATCTCCGTGAACCAAAAACCGATTTTCATGCCGGGTCG
>LUMI01000349.1_pt1 | contig 18086 bp, 12 predicted proteins | sample 729681 | NCBI WGS metagenome assembly LUMI01 (sample SAMN03860267, study PRJNA289734) | marine metagenome | biome: seawater column; feature: ocean; material: water; isolation source: Red Sea water column Station 34 - depth 10m | place: Saudi Arabia: Red Sea | collected 2011-10-15 | depth 10 m
CAAATGAAGATATAGCAAAATCTGGACGTAAAGGAGCATTCGGCTCCGCTGCACTTGAAGCAGAGAGACTAGTCCCAGGTGGAAAACAAAAAGACAACGAAAAAAGAATGGAGATAATAAAAAAATTAAGATTAGAGCTAGGACGCGAAACTAAAGCTTTGGAGCAGTTACGTGACGCAGAGCTAAGAAAGAGTAACGTTGATCAAGTTCAAGTTTTTCTTATTAATAAACAAATTGAAGCGCTCGAAAAGTTTGGTCGAAATGCTCAAACAGCAGGAGCAATATCAAGAAGTCTTGGAATTGAAACTTCTAGAGTAGCTGAACTTTTTAAAAAGTTTGGTAAAGTTACTGCTGATGGTTCATTAGACCTTGCATTTTTCGGTCTTTCATTAAATGATTTAACTAACGGTTATGATAAGTTAACAAAATCTCAAAAAGAAACTGTAGACACACTTTTCTTACTTGCAAATACAATTGATAAGGCAAATACATCTTTTGATAATGGTACTGCCTCCTCTGAAACATTGTCTAAACAGCTTGGCGGAGCAAGAAAAGCTTATTTAGAATTAACTGAAGCACAAAGAGGAGATTTTGATTTTTTAATCTCAACTGATGAGGAGGAGAGATTAGAAAATGCTAGAAAAGAACTTTGGTAAAGCAATTAATGATAATTTTGGTTCTTCAATTAAAGCGTTAGATAATGCAGTGGCTAAAGGTTTAGTTGGATTGGGCGGTGTCGCAAAAAGCACTGAAGAACAATCTGCGAACGCTGTTGCTTTTTTGGAGGCTCAAACTGAATTTAATACTACTAATCTTGATAAACAAAAGAAAATAACAGTAGCTCTAGAAAAACAAAAAGAAATTAGAGCTGGTGGTTTAGATGTACAGTTGGGTTTAGTAAAATTAAATGCAGAGGAAAATAAACTTTTAGAAAACAGAGAGAAAGCATTTAAAGCAGCTGCCGGTATGCAAATTCAATTAATGCAAGCTGTTGAAAAAGAGAAAAAAGCACAAGAAAAAACTCTCGCCACTCTAAGACAAAAACTTGCGGTAACGAAGGCTGAATCTGAATTACGAGATGCTCAAAGAGCTATGGAGGTCGAAGAAGCTGCGCAAGAACGTGTTAATAGACTTGCAGAAAAAAGATTAGACATTTCTAATAAACAGCTTGATTTGGCAAGAGCTATGGCGGATGCTGCAAATCAAGAATTTGCGGCTCAAGAAAAACTGCTTCAATTAGAGGAGAAAGAGTTAGCTCTTCGTGATCGTATTGAAGATGCTAGAGATCGAACAGCAGGACAATCTCAAGTAAATAATATTGATCGTCAAATCGCTAAATTGCAAAACTCTTTAGCTGATATGGAGTTTTTCCCAGGCTTATCAAGTGAGGAGGACCGTAGGAAAGTTCGTGAAGAAATAATAAATAAAGAATTTGAAAAGCAAATGAAAATTTTAGATATGAAAGAGACTCAAATAAATAAACAATTTATTAGAGAGAATGAGGCGATTAATCGTAAAGAGCAGCAGCTTCAAAGAGAGATTAAACAACAAGATAAAATTATTTCTGATAGACAAGCCTTTGCCCTTTTGGAGGAACGAAACTTAGCAGCAACACAAGAAATTGAAATTCAAAAAATGCAACAAGAAAAGTCGAATCTTCAGGCACAGCTTGCATTGATTGACAATGAGGAAAAACTTGCTGTTGAAAACAGTAAAGCGGCTAAAATAAGAGATGATTTTACTAGAAAAGAAGCTCTTCAACGAATTGACGCTCTTGAATTTCAAGCACAAGTAGTTAATAAATTTGCTGAGGCAGTTGGGGGTGATACTCCTTTTGTTAAAGCCATTGAGGCTCTTGTTGGTCCAGAAGCAGCTGCTACGATTGCAGCAGCTACAGATCCTAAACAGTTAAAACTTGATACTGAGGGACTAAGAGCAGGTGTTGAAGAGGCTGATAAACTACGTGCGCAGGGCCGTGCTATAACAGCTACAACTGGACAAAAAGATAGAGATGCGAGAAGAGGAATGCTCGGTGCCGACATAGCTGCCCAAGAAAAAATGATTGAGCTTACGAAACAAGAACAAGCCCTTGCCATGCAGCTTACAGAGGCTAAAAATTCAGCAGCGATTAAAGAACTTGAAACAGCAAGAGAAATACTTACAAAAAAATTAGAGATGATTGATCTTGAAAGGCAGGCTGTAGATGTAGAAGACACAGAAAGAAGGCAGCAGTTACAAAGAGAAAGAGAAGAGGCTATTGAGACATTCCAGACAAAAATCGACGCACTAAATAGAGAGCGTGATATGGTTAAACAATTTGCAAGTGATGTAAGTTTAGCTATTGGAGGTGAGTTAAAAAACTCTATTAATGGTTTTTTCCAAGGTATTGCAGAAGGTAAGGGAGTGTTAGAATCTGCGAAAGATGCATTCGGGCAGTTTATGCAAAAAATTATTGGATCAATACAAGATAAATTAACAGAAAAGTTTATCTCTCCTGTAATTGATAGTGTTTTAGGTAGTATTTTTGCTGGTGGTGGTCCTGTTCAACTTGCGGGTGGTGGTGCAATGAGACGAGATCGTGTCCCTGCAATGCTTGAGCCGGGTGAGTTTGTAATTCGCAAGCCAATGGCAAAAGCAATCGGTGGTCCTGCACTAAGTGCAATGAATGGTCATGGTAAGGGTCTGGGTATGCCTACCATTGATGTTCAGATTAATAATTCTGGTCAACCTAAAGATGCAGAAGCACAAGTTAAACCTAATATGGATGTTAATAAAATGGTTGTTGAAATTGTAACTCGTGATTTACGAAACAATGGTCCGATTAGGAAAACACTCAGAGGAGATTCATAATGGCGACTTATCCTGATGATGCAAGTATATCTATTGAATCTTTCTCTGTTGTCTCAGAAGCAACTTTCACTAATACTGGAGCGTCTACAACAACTTTTGCTTTAGATTCTCCTGCTACATTTACTGGGGAAGTGATTGCGATAGTTGATGGCATTACTCAAGCAACCGATTCTTATACTTTAAATGCTGATGGAGATGAAATTAATTTTTTAGTTGCTCCAAACGCTTCAAACTTAACTTTAAAAGTAGTTAGTATTCCCAGTAGATTTAAAATTAATAGAACAATTGATCAAGCTAGGGGTGTATCATACAGTAATACATCTGCCACTGTTGTAAATGGGAATACTTTTTTAATTAATGGTAATACTGAATCGTTTGCATTACCTGAAGGCTCTAATACAACCACCAAAGCTGAGCTTTTCGTTTATGTTAGCGGTGTGTATCAAATACCCACAGCGTTTACATATCCAAGTGTAGTCTACGGAAATGATGGTATTGACATTGGCGATAATACTGCCACAAAACTGCTTTTAAATTTTGATGGCACAGATGGAGCTACAACGACCACTGATGCGAGTCCTTCTGCGCATACAGTTAGTTTTGAGGGTAATGCACAACTAGATACAGCTGTAAAACAATTTGGAACAGCATCCTTGTTATTAGATGGAACAAACGATGCAGTGAATTTAGCTGCAAATAGTGATTTTGATTTTTCTGATGACAACTATACTCTTGAATGTTTTGTACGTCCTGCGTCAGGTTCTCTTAGTGCTGATCAAACTATTCTTTCAAGAACTAAAGATGCTGATAATTTTTATCGTTTAGATTTACATTCAAATGCAAAGTTTTCATTTACTTATAGGAATGCAGGTACAAGCCATATAGTAGCTGGAGGCACGGCGGAAGTTGAAAAATTTTACCATGTCGCTGTTTCATACAATCATGCTGATTCTAATTTAGCATTATACGTTAATAATGTCAGAGTTCAGACAAATGCTTTTTCTGTATCTAATCATACTGAAATGGATGAGGCTCCATTACAAATCGGTAATGCAAACGTGCTCGCCCAAGATTTTAGTGGTCATATAGATGCACTTCGTATGGCTAAAAGTTTAAAGTATAAATCAGCTCAACTTCAACCTGCAAATACTGCCCCAACGGTAATTGGTGGTGGAGCTTTAGGTTCACTACAAGCCACTGATAAACTTATTATTAGAAGTTTTGGTATGTCAGTAACGTCTCTTGACCGTTTTAATTCTATGGCAGATAGAAAACCTGATAAGGGGTTTTCCTCTGAAGAGGCTTTTCAGTCAGCTATATTTCTAAGTCAAGCAGGCTATGAAAAGCGTAGATTACAATCTCGTAGGTCAAAACGTAATTATACCTTACAATATTCAAATATTTCTGGAATAGAAAAAACAGCGATTGAAGAGTTTTATCGTGCAAGAAGTGGAGATTTTGAATCTTTCACTTTTGACTTGTCACACATAAATGATTCTGGTACAATTAATGCAAGATTTGATGGGACATTAAATGTTACTCAAGTCTTATCAACAGGCACTACTCTAAATGATAATTTTTATACTGTGTCTTTCTCTCTACAAGAGGTATTTGATTAATGACCGCCAGAAATTATGATGTAATTTTAAGTTTTCCAGGCTCGCCAAATGCTGTAGGCACTTTTGAAGCAGGAAATACTATTGTAGGTAATGTTTCTGGAACTGTTGGGGTAATTGCTAATGTTGATTTAACTGCTAATACTCTTAAAGTAAAATATTCTAATACTTTCACTGAATTTAGAGCTACGGAAAATGTTCATTCAAACGTAGCAGCTGCACGTATAATTAATGTAGAATTTAAGTATTCTAACGCTAATACAACTGGCGCAGTAGTAAATAATTTAAATTATGCTGAGTTAAATCAAAATTTAGAGGCAGCTCGATTTGCAATTAGAACTGCTGGAAATGAATTTTCTGAGTCATTGGAGGCTGCTAGTAAAGATACAGCCCACACTAACGCTCTTTTATTACCGGTTCAAGCAAACTCAAAAAGTGAAATTACAGTTATACTTAATAATACTATCGTTAATCCTGATCAATATTTATGGACGGGAGACTTGGCGGCTAATGCAAATCAACATGGCTCTTTTGGCGGTAACGTTCAGTTAAATTCTCAAACAACCTTTAACGTTGTGCCTATGTTTGCAAACGCAATTGTGTTTAAAGCTGAATCTTTAGCAAGAGATGTAAATGTTACTGTTAGAGTTGATACTGCGAACTTAGAATCATCAGCATTTAATCCCGCTGTTTTCACAGGTAACACCACTACCGCTATAAGTCCTAATATCACTGCAGTAAGCCCCTCACCTTATATTAAAGAGAAAAATTCTTTTACGCAAAATCCTATAGTTCGTTTAATTAAAATATATTACCCAGGGGAGTGGTATCCACCAAATAAAGCAGGCAATCCGACTGGTGAAGGCGAAGGATTATCGTGGCCCGTTAATTTTCCTTTTAGCGTAGCAGAAATTAATGGTGATATCATAGCTGATTTAAACTATAATGTTACATATGGAGGTCAAAGTTATTCACCTTATCCTTTAAATGTTTCTTCAATTGAGCAGAAAAATGATGGTGAAATTAATGAACTAAGTGTTACACTATTTAATTTTGAAAATACAATTAGTGCGTTAATTGAAGATCCTTTTATTGCTGGTAATAATAAAAATAATTCAGCGATGGCAATTGTAAATGGTGAATATGTTAATGGAATTGATCCAAGAAGTATAAATGTTGCAGAAGCTAATGAGATTAGTAATTGGAGTGGTTTCCCTAACTTTGAACTTTCTTCTAAAACAACGGCTAATTTAGCTGCTAACATTTTACATAACTTACGAGCTATACAAGTAGGAGGGGCCAATGTTTATAATTTTAGCTCTACTGTTGTAGGCAATTATGGAAAAGAGAATGCTGCTTGGACTCGAGATGAGGTAATTAGTGCAGATGGTGCTGGCGCAGCTAACTGGGATGAGAAAAAATTAGATTCCCGTGACTTGCTAGGTGGAGTAGTTGAGATAAAATCAACCTTCGCCAACTTTTTAGACTTCTGGCCAGAGTATTCTACGATTAAATCAAAGTTTGCTAATGCTTTTGAGATGACGACAACTATGCCTTATCGGATAGGTGATAATGTAAAAAGTTCAAAAGGCGATACTGAAGCTACTATTCAAGGTATTGAGGAAAATAGATTTTTATTTTTAAGTAACGATCTTGCAGAAGGGACAACAATCGGAGACCCTGTTTATATAATTAATGTAGATGCCGATCCCGATTCTTTTTTAGAAGATGTGTTTAAGATTGAAACATTAGACTCATTAAATGATTTAGCTGCTGAATTTACCCTAACATCTTGGTTACAGTATTTTAGGTTTGTAGTACCAAAAAGAAAATATTACAAAAATACTTGTCAGTGGGAGTATAAGGGTGCAGAGTGTCAATATCCAGGACCAGGAGAATTACCTATTCCTGGGACAGATCTTAAGAGTAACGCAAACCCAATTAAAGCAGATAATACACCTGGGTCTGTAGCTCAGGATGATGTGTGCGGTAAAAGTTTATTATCTTGTCAAGTGCGTAATAATGATGTACATTTTGGAGCTTTTCCTGCAACAGGTAGAACGATTCCGAGACAATAATGGTTAAAGGTTGCATATTGCCGTGGATGCATTTATATGGAGATGTCAGGGGTAAGTATAAACTTTGTTGTCATATTTCTGGTTCATTTGACGATATGGGCACTTATCAAGAACCTATTTCCTCAATTTTCAATAATGAAAAATACAAAAAAATACGAACTCAAATGCTTTCTGGAAATATCCCAGAAATGTGTAAAAAAACTTGCTATGATATTGAGGACTTAGGTGGCGAATCTAATAGGCAACAAGTTAATAAACGCTTTGGTAAGTTTGCAAAATTACAAGATTATACTAATGAAGATGGATCTGTTAATAATAATCCAATTTATCTTGATATTAGGTTTGGAAATAAATGTAATTTTAAATGTCGTATTTGTAACCCTATGTCTTCTTCTGCTTGGTTTAAAGACTCAAGTAAAATTTCTGAATTTAAACATTATCCAAAACAGCTAGAAGATTATTATACTGATTCACCTGATTTTTGGGAATATCTTACTAAAGTAAAAAAATCATTAAAATATTTTTATTTTGCTGGTGGCGAACCGTTGATGATGGATGGCCATTATAAATTATTACAGTGGTTTATTGATAACAATAAAACGGATGTTGAGTTAACTTATAATACTAATCTTAGCACTTTAAAATATAAAAATTATGATGTTTTTGATTTATGGAAAAACTTTAATAATATTTCCTTATGGCCTAGTATTGATGGTTATAAAACTCATTGTCAATACAGTAGAACAAATTTTAATTGGGACACTTTTGAGGCTAATTTACTAAAAACTAAAAAATATGTAAATACTTTAAGTTGTACTACTTCAATATATAGTATTTTGACAACACCTGAGTTGATAGCTCATATGAAAACTTTAGATATTGCGACATATTTAAGTATTTTAGATAGCCCTACTTATTTTGATATGAGATTGTTACCAGATAATATAAAAGAAAAAATTAATAAAAAGTTTGATCTTTTAAAACAAAAATTCTTTTTTACAAGTGATCAAGAGGAAAATATTAACAGAAATATTGACTACTTGAATAAAAGTATTGAAAATAAAGATAAGTTACTAAAAAATTTTAAAGCTTTTAACAACCAAGTGGATAGTCTAAACAAAACATCATTTACTAAAACTTATCCAGAGTTAGCAGAATGGTACGAGACAATATAATTAAATATATAGGTGTTCCTCATTCATACGTAGGAATTAATTGCCTTACAATAATACACGATTTCTATAAAAATGAATTAAACATTGATTGTATTGCAGATTTGATTCCGAAAGATATTGACGAAGCAGGCAGGCGATGGATTAGTAAAATTACTCTCCCTCAAATAGAAGAATGGGCATTAATACATGGTACAAAAGTAAACTTGACAGATGCACAAGATTTTGATGTAATTGTATTTAAGTCGCCAAAATATGAAAGACCAATACATTTTGGTATGTTCTTAAAACCATGTCACATGTTACATCTTGAGGAGGGGAGAACATCAAGATATGAAACAATTACAACCGAGTGGGCAAACTGCTTCCATGCAATCTATCGACATCACTCCTTGGTACAGTAAATATTTAAATTTTCCTTACAGACATTTAGGTAACAATACTGAAACAGGTATTGATTGCTTTAATCTTTGTAGACTAGTTTACAAGGAAGAATTAGGTATTGATATTCCTTATGATACTGCCTATTGGTGTAATATCGTAGATGAAGATTGGTATAACAAAACTCAAGATAGGCCTTTTGATAAGGGTGGTACTGAAGCGTTTGGATGGCAAAAAGTAAAAGATTTAGAAAAATTTAATGTAATTACAATGTCTATTGGGTCTACTAACGTGACTAATCATTGCGCCCTCTACATAGGTGAAAATAAAATGTTACAGACAATGATTAATCATAAAAGTTGGATAGCCCCTTATGGTAGATGGTACAAAAATTATACTGTGGGGATATATAAATGGATTGGTATGCCAAACTAATTGAAGATATGAATAATCATGCGCTACGTGATTATCCGTTAGAAGCTTGTGGAGTCATTTTAAAAGATTTTTCTTATGTACCTTGTTTAAACGTAAGTGATTATCCAAAAGATACTTTTATTCTTGATCCTGCTATCTTTATTAAAGAAGACGAAAACATCTGGGGAATTTTTCATTCCCATCCAGGCAGTGATCAGCCTATTCCAAGTCAAGACGACAAAATAAGTGCTGCATTTCAAGAGTATAAATTTTTAGTTGGCTTCAATATGAAATTTTTTATATACTGGATGGATAATAAAATCGACGCCTTAAAATTTGAGCCGTTTGAGGAGAAACACTGCGTTGTTAACAATTAAACCTGTGGGGACCATGAAATCATTTTTTGATGATGATGAGTATATCATTGATGCAAGCAGTAGCATTGATGTTATACTTTATATTCAAGCCATGCATCCTCGATTAGGTTTGTTTATGAAACAAGCTCAAGCTTTTGAAACGTTTGAAGATTTTTGTTTTTTAGATAGTAAAGGCAAACAGGTAGATAATAAAACTTTAGCATTTCATAAATTTAAGGATAATGATACTGTATATGTAGCACCTATGATAAGCGGTGGTGGAGGTAGAACGGGCACTATCGTAATCGCAGCTGCTCTAATTGCAGTTGCGATTGCAGCAGGACAAATTCATGCAATGTATTTGATGAATGCTTCGTTAGGAGGTTTGGGAACCGGTGTTGGGACAGTATCTGCAGCAAGTTTGGGCATTAATACCGGCGGTATCATGGCTTCGCTCGCGGCAAGTAGTATAGCACCTTTTATGGGAATTGTATCTTCTGTTGCCATGTCTGTAGGTATTAGTTTAGCCATGAGCGCTCTTCAACAACAAGTTGTTGCAGCACCACAAGCTCAAAGAACAGCATCTACAAGAGATTCTGGAACCCGCAGTCAAAACGATATGTTTGGTTCTTTATCTAATACATCAAAAGCAGACTCACCAGTTGCTCTTAATTATGGAAACATGAGGGTTGCAGGACAGTTTTTAAGTGGTTATATATTAAGTCAACAACACGCTAAAAATGATGCTCCAACTGTGGCATCTATTTTTAACGCTAATCAAAGCCCTCTTTCTGCAGAAGCTGAGGAGGCTGCTTAATGTTAATAACACTAAAACCTCACTCAACGTTTAAAGAGTTTTTTACAGAGAAAGAGTATAAAGTAGAAGTTAATAATTATTATGACCTTGAGTTTTATTTACAAGGCGCTCATCCTCGTTTTAAACACTACATATCTAAAATTAAACAGGGTGAATCTCAAGAGTCATTTACCTATGTTACTGAAGATTTTAAGGTAATTAAAAGAGATGAGTATACCCTAAAAAAACCAAAAGAGGGTAGTGTGGTATATATCGCTCCGGTAGTTACCGGTGGCGGCGGTAGGCGTGGAACTTTAATTGCAGCTGTTGGTTTAGCTGTTGTCGGTGGGTTTGCAATGGGTGGTGGATTTACTCCGGGAGGTTTCTCCTTTGCAAATCTTAAAGGTAATTTTATGGCTCAATTTACTGGTGGGGCAAATTTAGGAGCCAAGCAAACTCTTTTAGGAGCTTTAAGCTCAAGAATCCCTGGAATGTTGTTAAGCATCGCAGGTAACTTAGCTCTTAGCTTTATTCAAAGTTTATTTGTATCCAGACCAAAAGGTCGAGATGTTGAGGTAACTAAAGATGCGGGTAGTCGTCAAGAAAATAATATGTTTGGTTCATTACAAAACACAACACAATCGGGCACTCCTATCGCACTAAACTATGGCAATATGAGAGTTGGTGGTCAATTTTTAAGCGGATATATATTAAGTCAACAACACGCACAAAACGATGCACCGTCTGTAGCATCAATCTTTAATGCTAATGAATCGCCTTTGGCGTCTGAAGCGAGGGCAGAAGAATAATGGCTTTAAGAAACTACACAATATATGATGGACAAAAAATTCCTCATGTTCGAGGCTCAAAAGGATGTTTCGTAGGTGGAACACAAATATCTATGGCGGATGGTTCAAAAAAAGCCATTGAAGATATTCAACTTGGTGATCTAGTTTTAGCGTTTAATAAGAATGGTGATCTTGGTCCTGCAAGTGTGACAGAAACATTTAAACATGAAAACGACCAATTTATTAAATTAATTCATTGGAACGGTTCTCTTACTCTTACCCCAAATCACTGGGTTCTTTTAGAAGATGGGTTATTTTTAGAGGCGGGAAAATTAATCGCTGGAGAAGATCAACTTGTCACTGAAGATGGAAAAATTTCTCCGATAGATGAGATTTGCCCTGCCCCTTCTGCTACCAGCTACAATTTTACTGTGGCAACCCAGCACACGTATATAGCAGATGACATACGAGTTCACAATAAAGGTGGTGGTGGTAAAGGTGGTGGAAGTCGTGGCGGAGGTGCTGTAGAAGACCCAAACGATAAATTTTCAACTGACATAATGTTTACTACGATTGGGTTTGGTGAAGGGCCTGTTTATCGTATTAACCCAAATGGTCCACAAGATATTGAGATTCAAGATGGGAATATTGATGATTTAATTAATCTTGATGGTGACGGAAGCGAAAATACAGTTTTATTTAAAACTCTAACAAATACTGGGACTGTCACTCAACCTGCACTACGAGTTTTTGGTGAAGAGATAGCAACACCTCAAAACTTTACTTCTCCTGTTACTCTTAAAAAAGGCAATGTTGGAGGTATCCCAGAATCAAAAGTTGAACTTCAAGATACGAGCGCCCAAGCGTGGGACGCACTAAGATTTGCATTTGAATTGCACGGGCTAATTAATCAAGATAATCAAGGTAATATCCGTGGTCATTCTGCTGAACTTACAATTGACGTATTTGACAGAACTGGTACAACTCAAATTTTAAAAGACGGTGAACCTCATGTTGAGTCTATAAGTGGTAAAACTAATACTGTATTTAGGTTTGATGTAACTATATTAATTCCCGAACAACATAGGTCAGATGATGGTTATAAGTTTACGATTAAGAAAACATCTGATGATAGTGATTCTTCAAAGATTCATGACGAAATTAAAATTAAAGGGTGGACTGAGATTGAATTTAAACGACAAGCATATCCAAGAACTGCTCACATTGGATACGCTATTAAAGCTCATTCAGAACACGTTGGTGGGGTGCCTAACTTTACCTCTATGGTTAAAGGATTGCTTGTAAAAGTTCCCTCTAATTACAATCAACCAGTTTTAGAAAGTGGAGAGATAGATTGGAGAGAACTTGAGGTAGTTGATGGAGGCTCAACAGGTAATTCTTATCAAGAAAATGGATATTCATTACAATTTAGCGGTCCAGAGACAAAACTTACCGGAAGTAATCCTCAACTTTATGTAGGCACTTGGGATGGCACTTTTGTTTATAATTGGACTCAAAACCCTGTTTGGATCGTTTATGATATTCTAACAAACACAACATATGGTCTTGGCGTCCCTGAAGATGTTATAGATAAATTTAAATTTTATCAAGTTGCTCAATATTGTGACGCTTGTAATGCTTTAACAGGAAAGTTTGAAGGCGTCTCTGCATTAGCCGATGGAACTTTTAGACATAAACCAAGAGGTCAATTTACTACTGTTAGAGAGAATCAATTCGGCTTAATTGATTCAATAAAAATTGTAGAGCGTAGATTTATCTGTGACATTACTATCTCTGACCAAGGTCAAGTAATGGATATTTTAAATCAGATTACCTCTATTTTTAGAGGTGCTCTGGTTTATAATATGGGTAAATTAACTCTTGCCGTTGACATGCCTGATGAATTGCCAGTTGCAATGTTTAATGAGACAAACATTAAACAAAATAGTTTTCAAATTTCTGGTATCAAAGAAAGTGATATTATTACCGCAGTTGATTGTAGTTATATTGAACCTACTAATCACTATAAGCGTGAAACTGTCAGGATTGATACTGTTGATAGAAATGACGGAAGAGATAGAAGCGCTTTAGAAAATTTATCTACTCTTGACTTAATTGGTGTGACTCGTAGAAGCCAAGCATTAAGGTATGCTCAATATCATATTGCTGCATCAAGATATTTACGTCGTCGTGTTGAGTTTATTACAAGTATTGAAGCTATAAATATTGCTCCAGGCGATGTTATTTCTGTATCACAAAAACAAGGGGGGTTTGGATTAGGCTTCGGTGGAAGAATTAGACAAATTTCTAATCTTGCCGTTGGTGGTAATACTAATACTTCAAATGTTTACTTTGAGTACTTTACTGAGCCAACTATACCAACCACATTTTTTACGGCTAATACCGATCCACTCGCTATGAGAATTTACAAAATAAATTCTGATAGAGTTGATTTGTATTTAATTGATGATGATAAGTTTCTTTTGGAGACTACACAGGAATCAAAACAAGCAACTTCAACTACGTCTATAACGGATTAGATGAGTCATCTGATGTGTATACTAACAAAGCGGGAAAGCTTTTTAAGGTTACAGGACTAAACAGAACAGAAGAACACGAGGTTCAAATTGAGGCAATAGAATATATTTCAAATGTCTTTGTTGATTCTGATGAATTTATTGATTACACTCCTACTGCTTATACTGATATATTATCTCCATTTACTCCTCCTCCTGCTCCTGATTTTCAATTATTGCCTGTTCCAAGAAGAACGTCAGACGGTAGTGTAGTAATTGATGTCGCTGTTGATGCATTTACTGATAGGACGGACTACCCTCTTAGCGTAAGCACAGATTACTTTGTGTCTTTACCCGATGTAACCCAAAAAGTAACTAATTTAACTTCCACTGTGGGTATTCACCCGCCCACGTTTAAGCTTGGAAACTCCGCTGGTTTAGCAGACTCATTAAATCCTGCTGTCTTAAGTGGTAAAAATGGATTTAGTGGAACTATTGGTGAGCTACGTTTATTATGTAATTCAGTTAGTGAAACTGGAGGTGCATCAGAATTTATTGAGTTTACCCTTGAAGGTTTGAATGCGGCTTTTGATTTTAATTTTCATAAACACATTTTAAATGTTAATGATGATACCTCAACTTTCCAAGGTCTTAAAGGAATAGATCAAATTTCTTTTCCTGCCTTAGAAAAAGCTAATACAGGTGCTCCTCTTGGTTTTGTAGGACATAATCCTCAAACTGTTGATTTTTCTTCAGCTATTTTAGGATTTAATAGTAATGGTACTACTTCAAACGCTTCTTTAACTTCTATTGATGGTGCTGATAAGAAAAATAGACTTATCATAGCTAACCCAACTTCTACAGATAGCACAACTCGACTATTTTCAAAAATACCATCACCTCCTTTTTATGTTTCTCTAAATCAACTTTTAGATTCAAGATTTTATGCTAATAATAGTTTTTATGTATCAGGAACATCCTTTCAATATTCACGAAATAATACAGTTTCGCTAATTAATCCAGTTGGAACTGCTGCTTCTGCGGCTAAAACTTCGCATGTTGAACCCTTAGAAATCGTACCAAGAGATAAAGGATTTATTACAGCATTTGTTGACGGTATTGAAATTTCTGCATCAGATTTTAATTTACATACAGGAGAATTTCCAGCAAATGTAGAATTTGTATCTCTTACATCTGAAGCTACCACAGTGAGAGTTGTGGTGGACCACTATACTGTTCCAACTATTGAAGTGGGAGATAATGTTCAATTTACTGTAGGTAATGTTTTCCCTGTAATTGCTACAAGTTACAGCCCTGCACAGGTAACTAACGCTTTTACCAGTAATGCTGGTATGACTGCTAACAATATTTATACGATTACAACAGGCGGTGAGTCTCCAAAAGCGAATGTAGGTGGAAGAACATTTATAAATATTTCTCCTGATGTCACTGCCTCGATAGGCAATGTAAGTGGAGACACTTTTACATTAGACTACGATCCTTTTACATATCCAGGAAATTTTCATCTTGCAAACAATGGTGTATATGATTTATCTCTAGGAAGTGACTTCGATCAAATTTTCTTAACAGAAGACAGAACTATTCCAAATGTTAGAATAGGTCCTATTTCTGTTAAAGCCAGAAATAGAAACTTTCAGGGTAGAACAAGTCCTTTTACTGTAAGAACTATTATAATTGAAGAAATTCCAATTAGAAAAGTAACTGGATTAACAATTTCAGAAAGTTTGTTTATTGATAGAAATCAAGGGGTTTCTGTTAGAGCAACTATTGCTTTTGATCATATTACTGGGCAAGAAGTAACTGATTATGAGATATCTTACAAACTTACGGGTGAATCTCCTGATTTAACAACATTCAATACAGTAAAAGTAGCCGCAACAGGTGTTGATGATGATGGTAAGGTTAGATTTACCATTTGGTAAAACAGCTAAACCTAATAATATATTTAATTTATCCGCAGGTCAAAGCACTGATCAGATAACTCTTTTCTGGCAATATCCAGATCCCATTGATCTTGATTTACAAGATGTGGTAATTCGTAGGAGGGCAGGAGAAGTTTCAAATACTATTTCTAACTTTAACATCGCCTCCCCATTAGTGACTGTATCTGCTGGTGTTAATCGAAAATCGGTTCCTATTGATACTTTTGGTGAATTTACCTATTTAGCGAGAGCAAGAGATACTAGCGGGAACTTTAGTGAAGATGTAAAAGCCTTTACTTTTACAACTGTAGCACCTCCCGGAGAGACTCCTCTCTTTGCTTTTAATGAAGATTCTCCTTCTGTTAATTTTGCTGGTATTACAAATACTAACTCAGGCGAGGCTAATTATCCATCATTTAATACTGCAAACGCTGGGGGATTGACTTTTGCAAACAAAGGTGATGGACATCCAAGTAGCATAGTTGATAACTCAAACGGTTCAAGCTCTGGTTTTTCCGCCTTAGCTGACGCAGACGATTTATTTGTTTCAGGCGCTTCTGCTCAGTATGTAACTCAAATTAGAGACATGCAGACATCTGATTTTTATAGAGTTGAGTTAGATTTTGAAGGTACTCAAACAGTTAAAACTACCTATAATGATTTACGCACTGAAATTACCTCTGATGTGTCTGAGGCACAAACGGGAACTCCTGACGCCAGTATTGTGGAAGCTGATGGGCTTGGGACCTTGCTCGGCACTACTTTTAGTGCCACATATGACTCTAACAATAGATCTCTAATTGATGACTCTTCAAGCGGTATTACCACAGGTCAAAATGTTTTTGCTATCTGGAATGAAGGTCAGTATGAGGGAAATGTTATTTCAATTTCTGCAATTACAAAAGCTTCAACTGCAAGAGTCACAACAACAGGCAGTGAGCATGGCATTTCTAACACGAGTTCTCCAGGCGGTCGTGTAATTGTTCATGATGTTGCCGGTATGACAGATATTAATAACAGAGAACTTTTTGCAAAACGTATTAATGCCACTACTGTTGATTTGTTTACTGACGTTGGATTAACTAGCGGGCTAAACTCAAGCGGTTTTGGTACTTATACTTCGGGTGGAGTTCTTGATCAAGGTGACTTTTCTAATTCAAATTCTTACGCATTGATAGCTGGTGTAATTAACGCTGATCAAATTAGGCTAAGTGATACTTTCTTTGCCAATGGTCTGTCCACCAGTTCAAACAATTTTGCAAATGTCGCATCATCAGCAGGTAATAAATTTAAATTAGTTGATCTTCAAGACTACTCAGATAGTACAAACTTTACATTTGATGGTGGAGGAGGCGACATAAGCACCGCAGTTACAATGCGTATGTCTACTCAAGATAATGTTTACCTCGGTAATGGAGCTACAGGGTCAAACGGAAACGTGAATGTTGTTCAATTTATTGCTTCTGATTCTGATGGCGGTTTCCAAGCTTTTGAGGCTGGTGAAAAGCAATTTAGATTTATGCAATTAAAATTTGACATTACTAACATTAACCCAGATGCAAGTGACTTTACATTAGATAAAATTCGTTATAAAATAAGCGCACAGGAAAAAACTTTTAGTTTAAATCAAGCTTACTCATCTGTACCGACTGTAATTGATTGGTCTGCTAAGAACTTTAGACAAGCACCGAGAGTAAGTGTTACAGTTGTTGATGATGGAAACGCTGTTTTTGGGACATTTACCGCTATTAGTGCAACAGGAGGAACAGTGAAATTATTTAACGCTGACGGAAGTAATAAAGCGGGTGATGGTTCAGCCACCATCAACGTAAGCGCAGTAGGAGTTTAAAATGGCATTAGTAGATTCAAATACTTATATTGAGCCCACAGCAGGGACATCTTTATCTACAGCAAGACTTCAGCAAAATCAAAGTTATAGGTCACTATTAACTAATTTTAGTGGTGAAGCTCCGCCTGTCGGTGTTAACTTAACCGCAGTAGGAGATCCTCTGTCTGTTACTGGCACAAGTTCTGATGTTAACGGAATGATGTATCATCATTCTAATGCTAACATTAATGCTTTGTATATTAGCAGTATTAATCATGTACAAGGTAGATTTTCAGGCACAAATTTGACACGTAGAGGTATTTTTCGTAACGAAGAAAATATGGAAGCATTAACTGCAAATGCAAATTTTTATGAAATAGGAGAACTTGTTTCTACTTCAAATAACGATTCCTCCGCTAACTCACGTTTATACTTAGCTACTTCAAACGCCGCAGGTGCAGCAAAATTTATTGATGTCGGAGTGCCTCCTACAGACGGTAGTATTTCTAACACTATGATTAGTCTTGCGACAAGTGCTGTAGGTGGGATTAGCCCAGACCGTATGAATGTTACCTCTGTTTTTAATACAGGTTCAGGAAGCACAAATGTAACACTTGCGCTACAATCACATTTTAATCATGGCGGTTCTGGAGCAAGTGCTACGCATGGCGCTAATGTTACTCTTGGTTTTAACACCCAAAATAGTGCATCAAACGCTGCAATTGTTTTTTATGGTGCTGGAACCGATGCAGGAGTAGGTAATAAATCAGGATTTAGGGTAGTAGATAAAACACAGGCTAATCTTGTTCCTTTTGCTGCAAACGTTATTTTACAATCAACTAAAGGAGCAACATCAACTACCGCAGCGAGTAACGAAGTTGCGCCGTTGATACCTGTAGGTTCTATTATAGTATGGCCAGAGGTTACAGCTCCCACTGGTTGGGTGATAGCAGATGGAACAGCAATCTCTAGAACTACTTTTGCAGGATTATTTGCTTTAATCGGTACGGATTATGGCACGGGAGATGGCTCAACAACATTTAATGTTCCAGACTTTAAAGATAGAGTTGCTCTAGGTAAAGGAACAAATAACGGAACAGTTGCTGCAGCACAAGGATCAATGGCTGCATCTTCTAAAATTACAACAGATTCTGGAACAGCTCAACTAAGTGCTAGTACAACAACGGTTGCAGCGTCCGCAAAAGACTCGTCAACTGTTTCAGTGGTTTCTGGAGTTACCGCAGGCGGGCACACTCATACTGCAACGATTCCAACGTTGTGTATAAATTATATTATTAAAACATAGAGGGAAAAATGGAATATATAAAATTTGAAATTGATGAATTGA
>LUMI01000573.1_pt1 | contig 18066 bp, 20 predicted proteins | sample 729681 | NCBI WGS metagenome assembly LUMI01 (sample SAMN03860267, study PRJNA289734) | marine metagenome | biome: seawater column; feature: ocean; material: water; isolation source: Red Sea water column Station 34 - depth 10m | place: Saudi Arabia: Red Sea | collected 2011-10-15 | depth 10 m
AGGTTGAGATTCTTGAAATGAAAAATGAAGAAAATCTTTTGGCAAAGAGCTATTTCTTAAATTAAATGATGGTGGGCCCGGGAGGACTCGAACCTCCGACCAACGGATTATGAGTCCGCTGCTCTAACCAACTGAGCTACAGGCCCGAATAATAACTAGCATTCTGAATGAATTTATTCGTCTAGGAAAGTTTTAAGATGTCCCGATCTTGATGGGTGTCTGAGTTTTCTCAAAGCTTTGGCTTCAATCTGTCTGATTCTCTCTCTAGTCACATCAAATTGTTTGCCAACTTCTTCTAAAGTGTGATCGGTATTCATGCCAATACCAAATCTCATTCTCAATACTTTTGCTTCTCTCGCGGTTAGGCTAGATAAAACGCCATCTGTTGCATCATGAAGATTATTTTCTGTAGCTGCATCTATTGGAGAATCTTGCAAAGGATCTTCTATAAAGTCTCCTAAAGTGGTGTCGTCTTCATCCCCTATTGGAGTTTCAGTAGAAATAGGTTCTTTAGCTATCTTAAGTACTTTTCTAATTTTTTCTTCTGGCATATCCATCTTTTCAGAAAGTTCTTCCGGAGTAGGCTCTTTGCCATGTTCTTGAAGCATTTGACGAGAAATTCTATTCAGTTTGTTGATAGTCTCAATCATATGAACTGGAATACGAATGGTTCTTGCTTGATCTGCGATTGATCTAGTAATAGCTTGTCTAATCCACCAGGTGGCATAGGTTGAAAATTTGTATCCCCTTCTGTATTCAAATTTATCGACGGCTTTCATCAAACCAATATTTCCTTCTTGAATGAGATCTAAAAATTGCAAGCCTCTATTTGTATATTTTTTTGCAATTGAAATAACAAGTCTTAGGTTTGCTTCAATCATGTCTTTTTTCGCTCTTCTAATTTTGGTCTCGCCTTTTGCCATTTTTGAAGTGATATCTTTTAACTCTTGGACATCCATACCGACATTTTCGGTAAGAGATAAAATTCTTTTTTGGATTTTATTCACATCGGGCTTTACATCTTTAAGCAGCTTTGCGTAATTTTTCTTGGAACGGATAGTGCTATCAAGAAACTTAAGATTCGTTTGGTTATCTCTAAAGATTTCTAAAAAGTCTTTCCTTGGCATGTTGCAATCTTGTGTGCAAATGTCATAGATTTCCCTTTCAGAATCCCTAATTGCTTTTGCCAGAGCCCTAGCTGTAAGAGATATAGTTTCGAATCTTTTTGGTGATAACTTAAGAAATTTAAAAAGTTCTCCAAGTTTATCAAGATCTTTTTGAGCTTTATCGTTATCTCTGCCAGACGAAGCAATGGTTTTTTGTGACTTGTTGTATTGCCTTTTGATGGAAGAGAATCTTTTAGCAAGTTCTTCCATATTAATACCCACGTCTTCCTCTTCCTCATCTGCTTCGGCCGAAACTTCTTCCGTTGAAGGTGGAAGATCTTCTTCTTCGTCCATGAAGCCCACTACTAAATCAGTGATTCTTTTGTCTTCTTTTTTGATTAATTCATATTCCAATAAAACATCTTCAATGATTCCTGGATAAAAAGCGCAAGCATGAAGTAAATCTCTTGCACCTTCTTCAATACGCTTTGCAATTGCGATTTCGCCTTCTCTTGTTAACAAGTCAACAGAACCCATTTCTCTCATGTAGAGCCTTACAGGATCGGTAGTTCTGCCAACTTCCGACTCAATGGTACCCATTTCGTTTTCGGTAGGTGTTTCAGGAGTGTCTTGATTTGCAGGAGAAAAGTTAGAACCTTCTTCTGGAGCCTCTTCTAGAACCTGAAGGCCTAAATCGTTTATTATCTGGATAACTTCATCTAGTTGATCTGGATCAGACACTTCATCGGGTAAGTAGTCGTTGATGTCAGCAAAGGTGATGTATCCCTGTTCTCTGCCTTTTTCAATGAGCTCTCTCAGCCCACTATTCTCTAAATCGTCGTCAATCATATTTTGGGTTGTTGATTATATATAAGTTTGAAAGTCTTAACTATTAAATTTTTAGCAATTAGAGCTTTTTAAATAAGGATAGTTCGTCCTCGGTAAGTTGTTCAAATTTAGAAGTAAGAAGTTTTTTAAGCTCTATTTTTTCTTTGGAATCCAACTCATTTTTTTCATACTTTATCTTTAATTTTTCCAAAAGATTGTCCCCTTGATTTCTTTCAATGTAATCAACTGCCTGTTTGATGAACTTCAAACCCTCATCAGGACTGATGAGGTTTTGATCGTTTGAAAGATCAATCAAAATGTTTTTTTGCTCAGGAAACTCTTGAATAATCATAGGAAAAGAAACGTCTGATTTGGCTCTTAAAAAGGAAATTAAGGGACTAATTAAGAATTCATTATTATCTATAAAATAATCCAGGTATTCAGATTTAGCTAAATCTGGATTATGAATAATGCATTTTAGTAAGCTCTTAGTTACCTTACCCAGATCCATTTCCATGTCCTCTGTTTGAGAATGTTTTTTAGCTTCTGGTTTTGTTGGTGAAACCTCACTGAGATCAATATCCATTTTTTTTGAAAACTCATTGATCAGAATAGTTTTGAAGTTGCCTTCCTGCATGGGCTTCACTAAAGAAACAAACTCTTTGGATGCTGCAGCCTTACCTTCTAAAGAGCTGTCATGGTTTTCAAGAATGCTTTCAAATAAATAGTCGGAAAGATTTGTTGCATCATTAATTAGCTTTGGTAATTCGTCTTTTCCTTTTTCTAGCAGCAGACTTGCTGGATCATGATCATCTGGTAAGAATAAAAACTTTACTCTTTTGCCATCTTTCACAACCGGAATAGCTATTTCGAGTGCTAATTTTGAGGCATTTCTACCTGCCTCATCTCCATCAAAACAAAATATAACTTCATCTGTCTTTTGAAAAAGTGTTTCTAAATGAAATTTATTAGTCGCTATTCCCAATGTTGCAACGGCAATGGGTAAATCAAAACTAAAACAAGCCAAAACATCCATGTAACCTTCAACTACTAAGATCTGACTTGGTCTTGAGCTTCTTGCTAAAACATTTGGAAGTCCATATAGTTCTCTGCTTTTTTTGAATACTTCGGATTCTGGAGTATTGAGGTATTTGGGTTGATCTTGATCATCTAAAACTCTGCCTCCAAATCCAACAATTTTGTTTCTTCTTGAGACAATAGGAAAAATCAATCTGTTTCTGAAAACATCATACTTTCTTTCATTTTTTGCGATTTTAAAAAGTTTAGAAGATTCCTTAGCTTCAATATTTTTGGATTCAAAATATTTTACAAGATTATCCCAGCCTTCCAAACTTAAACCCAATTCAAATTCCTTTGAGATTTCTTCTGAAATTCCTCTTTCCTTCAAATAAGATCTTATGTGTTCTCCTTCTTTTGGCTTAAGAAGATTATTCTTATAAAAGTTTTTAGCCTCATCATTAAAACGAAATAATTCATCAAATTTTTCCCTATCGTAGTTTGATTTGGTCCTTGGAATTTCCAAACCAAGGTTTTTCGCTAAAATTTCCACAGCTCCAACAAAATCTTTTGACTGATAATTCATCAAAAAACCAATAGCATTTCCTGAGGCTCTGCATTTAAAACAATAATAAAATTGCTTTTGATCACTCACGCTAAATGATGGGTTGCTACCATCATCACAAAAAGGACACTGCGCCCAATGATCTTTGCCTTTTCTTTTTAAAGGAACATAAGAATCAACTAAAGAGACAATATCTGAATCCTCTAGAACTTTTTGAATGAAATCTTCAGGAATAAAATCAGACATTTTTACTTTTTTCTCTCAACCAAGATTCCAAAATTACCTGAGCAGCTAAGGCATCAATTCCTGGATTAGGTTGTATCTTATTTTTTTTAATTATTTCCTTTTGCTCCTTTGCCTCAAAAGAAGACAATCTCTCATCATGAAGTTTACATTCTATGTTTAAAGATTTTTCAATTTTTTCCTTAAAACCTCTAACCTCTTTAGACATTTTACTTTCTGTGTCGTCCATATTTATTGGGAGGCCTAAAATAATTAATTTTACTTCCCACTCGTTTACTAAATCTTGTATTTCTTGAAAGAGTTTTTGTTGATTTTTATAAATAATTGTTCCTTGGGTTGAGGAAGTAAGTGTAATGTCATTACCGATGGCATAACCAATATATTTTTGTCCATAATCTATACCTAAGATGTTTGCCATTAAAAAGCTTTTTCTATCTGCTCAATTAAGTCCTTGGCGAGGTTTATGCCTTGTTGATCATACAATTCTCTAAGACAAGTAGGACTCGTGATGTTTATTTCGGTCAGAAAAGATCCCAATATGTCTATGCCTGCAACCAAAATGCCTTTTTCGATTAATTTGGGTTTTATGGCATTTACAATCTCAAGATCTCTATCGTTCAATTCTCTTACTTCTGCCTTTCCTCCAGCAGCAAGATTTCCTCGAAAATCATCTCCTTGAGGAATCCTGGTCACAGAAAAACCACAATCTTCACCTGAAATTAGAATGACTCTTTTATCTCCTTCAAATACTTCAGGAATGAATTTTTGTATCATCATTTTTTCTTTTTTTTGATCAATCAAGTCAAGGGTTTCAAGAAGATCTGAGTCTTCATGATGAAGTCTTTTAATGCCTTCCCCGCCCATCAAACCTAAAGGTTTAATAACTACTTCTGAATTTTTATGAATAAAATCTTTAATAATCTCTTTTGAAGAAGAAACTATGGTATTGGTAATCAAAGAGGGATAATCAAGAATTGCCAATTTTTCATTGTTATCTCTGAGTGCTTTTGGATGATTAAATACTTTGACTCCCAATTTTGTGGCAGCTTCCAAAATATAAGTATTATTTATGAAGTCCATATCGAAAGGAGGATCTTGTCTCATCAATATTGCATCAAAGAAATCTAAAGACGAGATGGTATTTTCCCCTTTTTCATACCAGCTAGATTCTTCATATTTAACTGAAATAGGAGAAAATTCTGCACAAGGTTTGTCAGCTTTAAAAAAAAGACAATCTGGCTCTATGTAAAAAATTTCATGCCCTTTTTCTTGAGCCTCAACCATCATAGCTAAAGTAGAATCTTTTTTATAAGAAATCTGAGAGATGGGATCCATTACAAAAGCTAGTTTCATTCTATTTATTTAAAATTTTTAACATTGACAATAATACAGTAGGTACTGTTTCTGTTTTGATGACTAACTCTCCAAGAGAGATGCCTTCTAAACCATTGGATTTCATTTTATCAATTTCCTTAGGAGAAAAGCCTCCTTCTGGGCCTATCGAAAAGTAAATTTCATCCAATTTCGACAAGGATTCAATTTTTTTATTCTCTCCTGGATTTAGGTAAAACTTATTCTCCGATGGTATTTCCATTTGCCATTCCTCTAACAGAAATGCCTAATGAGATTTTTGGGAAGGTTTTTTTTTGAATCTTTGTCTCACCTATTGAAAAAATTTCACAGGTTTTTTTGTTAATTAGAGAAATAGATGCTTCAAGGAATTGCCCTTTCGAATTAAATACTTCTATCTTATCTCCTTCTCTTTTTTTTATAACTAAAAGGTGGTGAAAACTGTCTTTATCTAGTTTGTAAGTTTTGTTTTTTGTAAGTTCCTGATCGAGAAAAATTCGTGGTATTCTCATACTTTTATCTTACTGCATATATTTAGCTTGTTTTTATTTAAATGAAAATTTTTCTGATTAGACATGGAGAAGCTGCTCAATCTTGGGACCAATCAGCAGATCCAGGATTAAGCGAGCTTGGGAAAGAACAGGCGCTAGAGTGCTTCAATACTCTCCATGGGAATGAAGATCTAAGTAAATTTAATTTAGTCTCCAGTCCACTAAAAAGAGCTCAAGAAACTAGTTTGCATTTCAAAAAAAACTTAGATAAGCAACTGTCCTTGAATGAGGCTTTCAGAGAAATTCCATCTCCAGGTATATCTTTATTAGAGCGTAAAAATTGGTTACAAGAAGTTTTCAAAAAAAATATTAACGAATTGGAAAAGCCTCAACAAATTTGGCAATCAAAAATTCTTTCTACTTTAAAAAGTTTTACCGAACCAACAATCATATTCTCTCACTTCATGGTTATAAATATTGTTGTAAGTACTTTAAAAAATGATCCCAGAGTGGTTTCTTTTTATCCTGACAACTGCTCGATTACTGAAATAGAGAATAAAGAAGGCAAACTAAATTTAATATCTATAGGAAATGAATTACAAACCCACGTGAATTAATGAGAAGTAAAGATCAAAATAAAGAAGATAGAAAGTCGTTAAAATATCAAGTTGGATTAGCCTTAAGAAGATACTTCAAAGAATTGGATGGAAATAAAGCCACTAATGTTTTTGAAATGGTCATAAAAGAGGTGGAAAAACCAATGCTTGAAGAAGTGATGAAATTTTGTAACGGCAATAAATCCCAAGCCAGCAAAATATTAGGTATAAATAGAGTCACACTTAGAACAAAACTAAAACAATACAATATAAAAAATGGCTAAAAATCGTAAAATCAAAATCAAACGAGCTCTTGTCAGTGTTTCTGACAAAACCGGCATTGTAGATTTTGCAAAAAAACTTCATAGCTTGAATATAGAAATCATATCGACAGGAGGAACAGAAAAATTATTGAGAAAAAATAAAATTCCAGTAGTTCCTGCTGAAAAATTTTCAGGTTCTCCTGAAATGATGGGTGGCAGAGTAAAAACATTGGTCCCACAAATTCATGGCGGGATTCTTTCTCGCCGAAAAGAAGATAGAGACGAAACAAAAAAACACGGTATCAAAGAAATTGATCTGGTTGTGGTGAATCTCTACCCGTTCGAAGAAACAATAAAAAAACCTAACATTGAATTGGATGAAGCAATTGAAAATATTGATATTGGAGGTCCAACAATGTTGAGATCAGCCGCTAAAAATTTTTTCCATGTCGCTGTAATTTCGTCTCCAAATCTTTATGATTCATTTATCGCTGACTTAAAGAGTGAAAGTGGCAAGTGTTCATATGAAACTCGAAGAAAATTGTCTTTGAAAGCTTTTGAACATGTAGCAAATTATGACATTGCAATAGCAAACTTTTTATCAACTTATGATGATGAGGCTCCAGAAAACTTTTTCAGCAGTCATAAGCTTAAACAAGTATTACGGTATGGAGAAAATCCTCATCAGGAAGCAAATTTTTATATAAATTCTGGGTCTGAAGGAGCAGGCATCACTTCAGCAGAGCAAGTTCAAGGAAAAGAACTTTCTTACAATAATATTGCAGATACCGATGCAGCCATTGAATGCGTTTCAAATTTTGAAAAACCCTCTTGTGTCATTGTCAAACATGCAAATCCTTGTGGTGTAGCTTCAGGGAAGACATTGTTAGAAGCCTATGAGAAAGCTTTTTCTTGTGATGAAACCTCTGCATTTGGCGGCATTATTGCTCTCAATAAAGCACTTGATAAATTTACTGCGAAAAAAATTATCGATAATCAATTTGTTGAAGTTATAGCTGCACCAGCCATTAATCCTGCTGCAAAAAAAATAATAGCTAGAAAGAAAAATGTACGTCTTTTATTAGTTAAAGATTTGTTTCAAAAACCAACTGGATTTAAAACCCTAACTATGAACCAAGGTATTCTGGTTCAAAATGTTGATGACGGTGCGGTATCAAAAAAAGATCTCAAAGTAGTAACTAAGAAAAAACCAACTTCCAAACAAGTCAATGATGCTTTATTTGCTTGGCGTGTAGGAAAATATGTCAAATCCAATGCAATTGTTTATGCGAAAAATAATATGACTCTTGGTATAGGAGCAGGTCAAATGAGTAGAATCGATAGTGCTGAAATTGCCGTCAGTAAAGCCAAAAAAGCAGGTTTTAATCTTAAAGGAGCAACTATGGCTTCGGATGCGTTTTTTCCATTTAGAGATAGCATTGATGAAGCTGCAAAGAATGGAATCCAATGTGTGATTCAACCTGGTGGATCGATAAGAGATAAAGAAGTTATTGCTGCAGCTAATGAAGCTAATATGATCATGTTTTTCACCAGCATGCGTCACTTCAGACATTGATATGAAAGTTTTGGTAATAGGTTCTGGCGGAAGAGAACACGCGCTTGTTTGGAAACTTGCTCAAAGCAATTTGTGTGAAAAAGTTTTTGTTGCTCCTGGTAATGCCGGTACTGTTGATGAGCCAAAAACAGAAAACGTTGACTTAAGTGCCGAAGATTTAGACGGACTATTGGATTTTGCAAAAAACAAAGAAATTGATCTAACTATTGTCGGTCCTGAGGCTCCTTTAGTCTTGGGTCTGATTGATTTATTTGAAAAAAATAATTTGCTTTGTTTAGGTCCCAATAAACTTGCTGCGCAAATGGAAGGCTCAAAGATTTTCATGAAAGATGTTTTAAGGAAAGGAAATATTCCTACTGCAACTTATGAAGTATTTTCAGATCCTGAACCTGCTAGAGAATATTTAGAAACATGCGATATCCCAATTGTCCTTAAAGCAGACGGCCTTGCAGGCGGGAAAGGTGTAATCGTTGCTTTTACTAGAGAAGAAGCCTTAGAAGCTTTGAACTCTCTAATGGTAGATCAAAAACTTGGTTCCGCAGGAGATAATCTAGTTATTGAAGAATTCCTTAAAGGCGAAGAAGCTAGTTTCATAGTTTTGTGTGATGGTGAAAATGTAATTCCTTTGGCAAGTTCTCAAGATCATAAACAAAGAGATGATGGTGACAAAGGGCCTAATACAGGTGGGATGGGAGCATATTCCCCTACTCCCTTAATTACTAATGAACTGAATGAAGAGATTATGCAAGAAATAATTTATCCAACCCTGGCTGAATTAAAACGAAGAAACATAGAATATAAGGGTTTTTTGTATGCTGGTTTGATGATCGATGACCAAGAAATTAAAGTCTTGGAATACAACTGTAGGTTTGGGGATCCAGAAACTCAACCGATATTAATGAGAATGAAGAGCGATTTTCTCAGCTTATGTTTAAAGGCTGCAAAACAAGAATTAAGGGGAGAACAAATCGAGTGGGATGAAAGATTTGCATTAGGTGTTGTAATGGCTTCAAAAGGCTATCCTGGAAAATATGAAACTGGTTTTCCAATCTTGGGTATAAGAGAAGAGAATGAGACTACAAAGGTATTTCATTGTGGAACAAAGAAAGAAGGAGAAGAGATTCTTTCAAATGGCGGTCGGGTTCTTTGTGTTACTGGATTAGGAAATGATTTAGATTCTGCTTTTGAAAAAGCTTATGAAGCTACTTCTGAAATTAGTTGGAGTGGCGCTTTTTATAGAAAAGATATTGGAAAAAGAAATCAGTAAATTTTAAATAAGTATTTCTCGAAGTGCTTTGCCTGGACTTGGCTTTCGCATGAAACTTTCGCCAATGAGGAAGGAATGAATGCCTTGCTCCTTAGAAGATAAAATATCTTCTCTTGAACTAATACCGCTTTCAGAAACCACAATCACATCTTTAGATATTTGCTTAGCTAATTCTATCGCTAAATTTTTATCGACCTCAAAGGTTGTGAGATCTCTATTATTAATACCTAATAATCTTGGACCGACAGACAAAGCTATATTCAATTCATCTTCTGAGTGAACTTCGATCAAAACATCCAGATTTAACTCTTCTGCTAACTGAGAAAAGTCCTTCAATTGTACTAAATCAAGAGCAGCAACTATCAAAAGTATACAGTCTCCTCCTGAAGCCTTTGTCTCATATATTTGATAAGGATCAATCATGAAATCTTTTCTTAAAATTGGTAATGCACAGGTGTTCCTTACCATGTCCAGGTACTCCAATTTTCCTTGAAAAAATGGTTCGTCTGTGAGGATACTTAAAGAAGTTGCGCCATTTATTTCATAATCTTCTGCAATCTTTTTCGGCTCAAAGTCTTGCCTTATAAGGCCTTTGCTGGGCGATGCCTTTTTAATTTCAGCAATAATAGCTGTTTCTTCCTTAGAAACCTTCGTCGAAATTGCTTCAATAAAGCCTCTTTTCTCATATTTTTCAAAATCTTCCTCTAAAGAAGAGATCGGCCTATAAGAACTAGACTTTTTGACTGTTTCTTTAGTAGTTTCTATTATTTTATTAAGCTGATTCATTAAAATTATTAGAAAAAGTAGCTAATTCCTTAAGCTTATCAAAGCCTGATCCAGACTTTATTATGTCAATTGCAATCTCAAATGCTTTTTCAAAGCTAGTTACTAAGTCAGAAACATAAATTACAGCAGCGGAGTTTAAACTTGTTATATCTTCGCCTGATTTAAAGCCTTTATTTTGAAGAGTTGTTTTTATGAGTTCTAGACTTTGTGATGGAGAGTCTATTTGAAGATCATTTAAATCATCATGATGAATATCAAAATCTTTTGGATCAATTTCATACTCTTTAATTTTATTATTTTTCAATTCTGCCACAAATGTTTTGTCTACTGAACTAATTTCATCAAGACCATCTTTTGAATGAAAAACCATCGCTTTAATTGTTCCAAGATTTTTTAGAGTTTCTGCAACAGGCAAAACCCATTTAGGATCATAAACCCCAATACATTGTCTTTTTGCACCTGCAGGATTGGTAAGTGGTCCAAGCAAATTAAAAATAGTCTTATCAGCAATTCGTTTTCTTACTGGCATGACAAATTTCATTCCTGGATGAAAATTTTGAGCGAACATAAATCCAATTCCAATTTCCTCAATACATTTAGCAACTTGATTTGGACTAAGACTCAAATTTACATCAGCTGCTTCTAAAACGTCAGCACTGCCACTTTTACCAGTTGCTGTCCTGTTACCGTGTTTTGCAATTTTTATTTTTGCTGCTGCTGATACCAAACCTGCAGTTGTAGATACGTTCATCATACTTTTTCCAAGTCCTCCTGTTCCACAACAGTCAACAAGATTATCTTTCTCTTTCAAATCAACTTTTAAAGACGCAGCTCTCATTGCTAGGACAGCTCCAGTTAATTCATCTGATGTTTCTCCTTTTCCAGAAAGACTAAGAAGAAAGTTTTCAATATCTTGTTCTGAAATCTTTCCAACAAAAATTTCTTGCATGACGTATGCAGTTTCTTCCTGAGAAAGATTTTTTGAGGAAACTTTAGATATGATTTCAGTTGAATTCATATTGTATTTAAAAAATTTGAAAGAAGTTTTTTCCCATCTTCGGTCATGATTGATTCTGGATGAAACTGAACTCCACTCACATTCAATTTGCAATGTTGAATTCCCATGATAGAACCATCAACAGTTCTCGCGTTAATAATAAAATCTTCTGAAAGGGTTTTTTCCTCAATGACTAAAGAGTGATATCTGGTTGCAGTGAAATTATCAGGCATGTCTTCAAATAAGAAATTGCCATCGTGCTGTATTTCAGAGGTTTTGCCATGCATAAGTTCTTTAGCTTTTATGATATTTGCACCAAAGACTGCGCCAATGGCTTGATGTCCCAAACATACGCCTAAAATAGGCTTATTTTCCTTAAAAGAATCAATGACTTGCATCGATATCCCAGACTCTTTTGGAGTGCAAGGTCCTGGAGAAATTACAATATATTTAGGATCCAATTTCTTTATTTCTTCTATCGTTATTTGGTCGTTTCTGAAAGTTTTAACCTCTTGCCCTAACTCTCCAAAATACTGAACAAGGTTATAAGTAAAAGAGTCGTAATTGTCGATCATCAATAACATTCAAGAACCTATATTGTTAATTGCTTTGATTATTGCCATTGATTTGTTGTTTACTTCTTCCCATTCGTGCTCTGCAACGGAATCGGCAACTATGCCTCCACCTGCTCCAACATATATTTTTTTATCTTTGATGACAGCACTTCTGATGACAATAGCAGTATCCATATTACCTGACCAAGATATGTACCCTACTGCACCGCCATATATTCTTCTTCTTGAAACTTCTAGTTCATCAATAATTTCCATAGCCCTGACTTTGGGGGCACCTGTTAGAGTTCCTGCCGGGAAAGTTGCTCTTAGTGCGTCTATCGGAGAAATATTGTCTCTAACCTTTCCGACTACATTGGAGACCAAATGCATTACATGAGAGTATCTTTCAATAATCATTTTTTCATTAGTATTTACTGACCCAATTTCTGCAACTCTTCCGATATCGTTGCGACCTAAATCTATTAGCATTAAATGTTCCGCCAATTCTTTAGGATCATTTTTGAGTTCGTCCTCAAGTTGTTGGTCTTCTTTTTCATTTTTTCCTCTAGGTTTGGTTCCAGCGATTGGTCTGACGGTAATATCGCCATGCTCAAGTCTTACTAAAATTTCTGGAGACGAGCCAACTAATTGATAATCTCCAAAATCAAAGAAAAACATGTAAGGAGAAGGATTTAATTTTCTTAGAGATTTGTAGAGTTCAAAAGGAGGAAGATCAAAATCTGCTGATCTTTCTTGAGCAAAGACGACCTGCATTACGTCTCCCTCAATTATATAGTCCTTTATTTTTTCAATACACTTTGTGTATTGTTCGAAATTCATATTTGATTTGAAAGTTATTTCATTTTTGGATGTAACTTCTTCAGTTTTACTATCATCTTGGGATTCTAATCTTTCTATCAACTTATCAATCTCGCTAAATGTTTCTGAGTATGAATTTTCAATATTTGGATTTGAATAAAAAACAACTTCTAAAGTTTTTTCTAGGTTATCAAAAATCATCACTTTGTCAGATATAAGTAAATTTATATCTTCTATTTCATGAGCTTCATTTTTTGAAGTATTTTGAAGTTTAGTTTCTATTAACCTAATGGATTCATAACCAAAAAAACCAACTAATCCTCCTGAAAAAATTGGCAAATCTCCTGTATCAGGGTAAAAATTTTCTTCTAAATAATTTTCGATAAATTTTAAGGGATCAGATGACGAAATTTTTTCTTCATCGCCATTTAAATTTAGAAAAATTTCAGAATTCTTAACTTTAATTGAAGATTCAGAGGGTAATCCAATAATCGAATATCTACCCCATTTCATGTCAACTTCTGCAGATTCTAGAAAATAAGAGCCTTTTGACTTAAATTTATCAAAAATATCAATAGGTATAAGCTTTTCAGCCTTAATTTTCTTTGATAAAGGTACACGATTATATGTACCTTTTTGACTGTAGAATTCCTTTTCTTTCATTTAATTTAGGATTAGTTTTGAATTATCCTTAACATTGTGTGAAGAAAACCAGCCTTTGGATAGTTCTAAAGCATATTTAGCAGGTTCAGATGAGCAAACAGAATTAAGCGATCTTGGAGATAATTCCTTTACTTCAATCAATGTCATATCTTCTCTAAAAAAACCAAGATCTAAGGGAATATAAGTATTTTTCATCCACATGCATCTCTTACCTGCATTTTTCCAAACGAACAACATTCCATCTGAATTTGATAAATCTTTTCTATACATGAGACCTTTTGATTTTTCTCTCTGAGAAATAGCCAATTCTACGCATAAATTTACTTTCTCAATAGAAATTGAACTGCATTGTTTATCAGAACTAGCTAAAACTGGAGCCAGTAAAATGAGAAAAAGTAATTTAATCAATTAGAGATTTTAAATTTGAGATTGTGTCTTTGTAATCTTTTGTATTAAAAATTGCAGAGCCTGCAACAAAAGTATCGGCACCTGCCCTGGAAACCTCCGAAATATTTTCTTTTGAAATACCTCCATCTACTTCTAACCTAATTTCTTTATCTAGTGAATCTATTTTCTTTCTTAGCTTTTTAATTTTAGGTATTGTTGAATCTATGAACTTTTGCCCTCCAAAACCGGGATTAACACTCATTAGTAAAACCAAATCTAATTCAGGCAGAATTGAATTAATTGTGCTTAAAGGTGTAGCTGGATTAAGAACCATACCAGCTTTTAAATCATAATTTTTTATTGTTTGAACACATTTGTGAATATGTTCAGTTGCTTCTGGATGAAAACTTATAACAGATGCGCCTGCTTCAGCAAAATCATCAATCAGTCTTTCTACTGGCTTAACCATCAAATGCACATCAATTGGGGCTTTTATTCCATAATCAATTAAGGACTTACATACCATAGGACCAATTGTAAGATTAGGTACATAGTGATTATCCATTACATCAAAGTGAACCCAATCAGCACCAGCCGATAATACAGCATCAACTTCTTTGCCTAGCTGCGAAAAGTCTGCAGATAAAATTGATGGAGCGATTACATTCTTTTGTTTGGCCATAAACAGAAGTTTACTATTCGACTACTAACCCGTCTAACAAGTTCAACTCTTTTTTTGAGTTTAAATTTATTAAATCGCCTGAATAAATCTCTCCTGTAACTTCATTTTGTTTTACATATTTTTGAAGTAAATCAGTCCACAAATCATAATAATCCTCTTTTAAACCTTTAAAAATTTTTGGATTTATTACAGCAATGCCTGCATAAGTTAAATTGTTTTTTGTTTTTGAATTTTTTACGATTCCCGCTTCAAGGTATGCATCTTTTGATTTTTTTTCTCTAACGAAAATTAAATGCGCCGCTTTTGTCAATTTAAAGTCTAAAAATTTTTCAAAAGGATAGTCAGTCCAAAGATCTCCACTGATTAACAAAAAAGGTTCTTTTTTCTTCCTCATGAGAATAAGTGATTTTTAAACCATATTTTTTCCCTGAACCCACCGATCTAATAATTTTATTTGATAGATAGTGAGTGTTTATGACTATATTTTTGAAACCTGCCTTTCTGATCTTTAAAAGGTTCCAATGAATAAGAGGCTTTTTTTTAATTTTTATTAATGGCTTAGGGAATTTTTTTGTAAAAGGTCTTAGCCTTTTTCCAAAACCAGCTGCCAGAATAAAAATTTTCATAGTGTTTTTAACCTTTGCTCCAAAATAGGTATTAAATTTTTAAAGAAATCACTATATCGTTTTGTCTCATCGTATTCTAAAGAAGTAGTCATTAAATATTTAAGAATGGTCTTAAAATCTTTCAATCTCGCTGACCTTTTTAATTCTAAAAATACTTGAGATAATTTACCTAAAATCCTTGTCTGTCTTTGAAGACTAGCAATATCAACCATTCTTTTTACTTCTGCAGTTTTAAGTGAGGCAGTTTTAACAATTTGAGAATTTTCAACATAAAAATCAAGCCATTCTAATATTTCTTCTTTTGTCCACTTCTTGTAGAGATCTTTGAAGATGGAAGCTAAATCTATACCCAAAGGCCCTATCAATGCATCTTGAAAATCAATTACACCAATTTTTTTTTCTGACAATGAAATTAGATTTCTTGATTCAAAGTCATAATGATTTATGACCTTTGGATTATCTTTAAGCTCAGAGATGATTATCGAATAAAATTCGTCAATTTCTTCTTTTAAGTTTTCAAGCTCAGTTACTTCTAAAAACTCTTCTAAAAAGAATTTTTTAAATAGGTATAAATTATTTTCTGTAATTTTTTCAAAATCAGAAAATATCCTTTCGTCTGGCTTTATTACTTCAATTTTATGAATTTGTTCTATAGCTAATTTGATTAATATGTTTGAATTTTTCTCATTCAAATAAAATTGCAAAACGTCATCGCCAAAATCTTCAACGATCAAATTTCCAAGCGAGTCATTTTTAAAATAAATGACTGGCACATTAACATTTGCCTTTTTAAAAATTTCTGCTTTTGTGTAAAAAGACTCAATACTTTCATCTATTCCCTCAGGAACCACCATTAATATCGAGCTTTTATCTTTGAAAGGAATTCGAAAAAATGTTCTTTGGCTAGACTCTATTCGAAGTTTTTGACCTTTAGAAAGAATCTCTTCATTTGAAACACCAATACTCTCTGATATCCAATTCAGGGATTCAGCAGAAATATCGCCTGACTGAATCAAAGCTTCAGGAGTCTATCGCTGCCTGAGGGGGAGGAATGTCATCTGGCACAAAAAAATCTGGCGCTAACTGAGCAAAAGGTACTTCCGCATATTTTGAAAAGTCTTTCACTCCATTATCGGCTAACAAATTATCATCTATACAAAAGTTACCGGTGAACTCTTTAGAGTCTTTTGTGAGGATTACATAGGCTGCATCTGCCATAATTTCTGGAGTTCGAGAGACTTTAACAGTTTCGTCTCCGCCAAGTATGTTTTTTACTGCTGCGGTTGCAATAGCGGTTCTGGGCCACAAAGCATTAACTGCAACACCTTGTTCTTTAAATTCTTCTGCCATTCCCAATACACAAAGACTCATCCCAAATTTAGCAATCGAGTAAGCCACACTATTTGCAAACCACTTGGGATTCATATCCAAAGGTGGAGATAAATTTAAAATATGTGGATTTTCAGCTTTTAGCAAAAAAGGTAGACACTTCTTTGAAGTTAAAAAAGTTCCCCTTGTATTTATTTGGTTCATTAAATCATATCTTTTCATGTCGGTTTGGAGGGTATTAGTCAATTGAATAGCACTAGCATTATTCACACATATATCAATCCCTCCAAAATGATCAGCTCCCTTGTTCACAGCTTCCTCCAATTGATCTTCAAACCTGACATCACATAGAACAGGAAAAGCCTTTCCTCCAGCTTCTTCAATTTCTTCAGCGGCTGTATAAATTGTTCCTGGAAGTTTTGGGTGCGGTTCAGCTGTTTTAGCAGCTAAAATCACATTTGCTCCATCTTCAGCAGCTTTTTTAGCAATTGCTAGTCCAATTCCTCTAGAGGCTCCTGAAACGAATAAAGTTTTGTTTGTTAATTTGCTCATAAAAGTTCCTTTTTAAAAGAATTATTTTAAACAGAATTAAAATTCTGTATATCTCTAATATTAAATACTTTTAAAGGTAAAATAGCATTCTTGAATAAGATATTTAATTTTCTTTTTTTCACTGCTTTTTATTTTGGAAGCATATTTGCTTCTAATATTGAATTTGAGGCTGACAAGACTTCTTTTGACACTGAAAATGAACTTCTGTTACTTGAAGGTAATGTATCTCTAAAAATAGAAAATCTTTTATTTAAAGCCGATCAAGTAAGTTTAGATAATAAAAATAAAGTATTTTCCAGCGAAAAAATTAGTTTTTCTTCCTTAGATGACTTTCTTTATGGACAAACTAATTTTGTAAGCATTTCTGAAAATGAAACAATAATGAGGGATGTTGAATTTTCAACCTGTCCTTGTGAAGATAAAATTTGGTGGGTTGAATCCGAAGAATTGAAATTCCTAAACAGTAACAATACCCTTGCAGCAAAAAAAAGTAAGCTCAAAGTACAAGGTAGGACTCTAGCTTATTTGAATAATGCAAATTTTCCTATAAGCGCAAAAAGAAAAAGTGGCATTCTTCTTCCAGAAATCTCCATAAATGAAAGATCGGGTCTTGATGTAAAAATTCCGGTTTATCTCAACCTTAAAGAAAATCTTGACCTTACTGTTGAGCCGAGATTGATGACTCAAAGAGGTTATGGATTGACAAACCAACTTAGATACTTAGGTCAAGGCTATGAGGGATATTTCAATTCTTCTTTTTTAAAAGATGATGAATCTTCATTCAACATTCTTGAAAGAGATGATTTTAGGTGGTCGTATAACTTTTTTCATGAGCAAAAATTTAAAGACTCTATATTTTTAAATTTTGATATTTCTTCTTCAGGAGATCCGTTTTATCTATCAGACTTGGGAAGTTTTCTCAGCGGCTTATCGAGAACTTACATATTACCTCAAAAAATTGATTTAAATTTTTTTAGTAAGAATTTGAAAATAAAAACGGATTTCAACTCTTTCAAACTTACTAATCCACTTGCAAAAAACCAATTTCAAAGGCTTCCCGGGTTAGAGCTGAATTATTTTTTAAATAAAAACAAATTTAATTTCAACCTTAATATGGATTTTGCTTTTTTCAGCAAAGGCGGTGCCTTTAGAAACGCTAATAAAAAAAGCCTTATGCGAATCTACTTAAAACCTGAGTTTTCACATGCTTTTACCAAAAATAATTATTTCTTGAGAACTTCTCTTGCTTTAAATTATTCTTACAAAGATTTCGACAATCAAAATTTTAGTGAATTTCTTCCTATTTTAGATTTGGAACAATCATTAAAGTTTTTTAAAAAAACTGAAAGCTCAAAATTTTTCATAGAAC
>LUMI01000691.1_pt1 | contig 17891 bp, 19 predicted proteins | sample 729681 | NCBI WGS metagenome assembly LUMI01 (sample SAMN03860267, study PRJNA289734) | marine metagenome | biome: seawater column; feature: ocean; material: water; isolation source: Red Sea water column Station 34 - depth 10m | place: Saudi Arabia: Red Sea | collected 2011-10-15 | depth 10 m
GTTTTGGACCGCTGGTAGTTAAAAATATGATAGACCCTCAAATCTATCAACTCCCCTACCTTGTTATAAGAGGGCTTACAGTTGCAACTATCATATCCTTATATCTTATTGTTAATGAACAAAAAAACTTTTTTATGAATGTAATTAAAATAGATAAAGTTTCTGTAATTGGTGGTCTTAGTTTAACAACAGCCATGGTTGGTTTTATTTATTCAATTAGCAATACAACTGCTGCAGTTACTCTATTTATGTTGGCGTTAATGCCTTTTTTAGCATCATTAATTGCCCTAGTGTTTATTAATGAGAAAATCTCAAAACAAAATTTTATAACCATGATTATTGCGTTTTTTGGTGCTTTAATAATGATATATGCCAGTGCCTTTAGTGGGTCGTTGTATGGATTAATTATGGGCTTTATATCAAGTCTTGGCTTTGCAGCATTCACTGTTGCTTTGAGAAGCAAAAGTAACTTTAAAAAATTTTATATTTTAATTTATGCAGGAATTTTTTGCGCAGCTATTTCCGCCTTTTTAATGATTTTTAATGATCAAGAAATCTATTTACCCTTCAGAAATATTCTTTTGAGTATGACTCATGGTTTGATCGTAGCAACTGGGCTTATCCTTTTTAGCATTGGTTCAAAACAATTACTTTCGGGAGAACTAACAATGCTATCTTTATTAGAAGTAGTTGGAGGAATTTTTTGGGCGTGGCTACCTATTCTGGGTATCAATGAAACACCAGATATAAATACAATTATAGGAGGAATTATTATTTGCTTAGCTATCGCGATGAATTCATATCGTTTTGATAAAAACAGGCTTCAAAATTTAATTAGATAGTAAGACCAACAACACCAATGAAAGTTAAAGAGATGCCTAAAGTTTGAATTTTAGATATTTTTTCTTTTAAAACTAGTCTAGCCAATAAAACTGTTACAAGACCAAAACCTGAAGAAATGACTACTGCAATACTCACTTTGTCAAAAGCATATGCAGAGACCAAACAAAAATAACCAGTAGTTTCTAATATTCCTTGAAAAAATAAAATAGGAACTGCTTTTTTTGTCAGTGTTATTTTAGACTTCATAAAAAATAATAAGGAAGCAATACCCAATAAGCTAAAAAATCTTACATATATAACAGCCTCAATTGGATCTAAAGAATTAGAGGCCTCTTGAGAAAAAATAAGGCCCAAAGCCAACATGCCACTAGCCATAAATGACACAATTAGAGACTCTTTTATCTGTTTTTTTGACAAACCTAGGCTTTCTTTAAAACTATCAGCGCTTATGGATACAAATATTGCGCCGGATATTACAACAAGAGTGGCAATCCACTGAGTCAGTGTGGGTTCACTTCCTAAAAAAAATCTTATGACAAAAACAAAAAAGGGGTTGGTCGCTGTTATCGAGGCTACAATTGATACTGGTCCCATTTGAAGACCTCTGTATAAACAAAGAAGTCCAAACATTATTAAAATTCCTGATAGGAAACTATTACTCAAACCAATCGCGTTTGGAGAAAGACCACTTCCAAAAAAATAGAATAAAATTAAATAAAATATTGAGCCAACAACCAGCATAAAATCTAAACGTGAAAACTCTCACCACAACCGCATTCACTAGTCTGATTAGGATTTTTAAAAATAAACCTTTCTCCAAATTCTTCTTTAATAAAGTCCATTTCTGTGCCTATTACATACATAACTGCTTTGTCCTCAATATAAAGAGGAAACTTGTAATCATTGACTAGCTCACAACCTTGTATGTTATCATTACTCACATACTCCATTGTATAACTCAATCCCGCACAACCTTTAGTGCTTAAGCCAATCTTTAAACCAATAGCGTTACTATTATTAACTAATAATTTAGAAATTTGTTCTTCAGCAGTTTTGGATAATGAAAATAAAGGATTGGTCATATTAAAAACCTAAAGCTAACTTTGCATTTTCACTCATCATATCTTTATTCCATGGTGGTTGAAAGGTTAGTTTTATACTGACTTGTCCTACATCATTTAGTTCATGAACTTTTTTAGCAACCTCTAATGGAAAACTATCAGCAACTGGACAGTTAACTGTTGTCAGTGTCATGATAATTTTAATATTGTTAAAATTATCTATTGATATGTCGTAAATTAAACCAAGATCATAAATATTCATATCCATTTCAGGATCTTTTATATCTGTGAGAACTTTGATTATATGATCATTTGTTAGTGTCACTGACTGTGATGACGATTTTTCTCCGTAAGTAATCTCACCTTCAGAACTTACTTTTGGCATAAAGTCAGAGAGTGTTTTATTATCCATAGCTTATTGAAGAAGTTTTAGAGTTTTTTTCAAAGAGTCTATAAAATGATCAATATCATTAAGATCGTTATAAATACCAAAAGAGACTCTGCAAGAACCAGGGATACCTAACTTTTTCATAAATGGTTGGCAACAATGGTGACCTCCTCTAATCATAATTCCATACTGGTCAAGAAAAGTGGCAATATCATTAAAATTTTGGTTTTTAATATTAAAAGAAACAATGGATGTAGCATTTCCATCTTCATTAGAGCCATATATATCTACTTCTTTGAATTCACGTAAAGCTTCAATTAATGTAGATCTGAGTTTTTTTTCATTCAGAAAATAGTCTTGGTAATTATTATTATTCAAATATTCCATAGCTGTTTTGAAGCCAATTGCTGCCTCAATTGAAGGCGTACCTGGTTCAAATTTATTGGGTAACATAGCATAGGAAAAATCATTTGATGAAACTTCATTGATCATCCCTCCTCCAAGTGTTGGAGGATTTAATTTATTTAAAATATCTTCTTTACCATACATAATTCCAATACCAGATGGACCATAAAGTTTATGAGATGAAAAAGAGTAAAAATCACAATCCAAATCTTTTACGTCAATTTTTAAGTGTGCTATTGATTGACAACCATCAACGGCAACATAAGTATCTTTATTAATTGATTTTTTAATCTTTTTAATATCAAGTATTTGGCCAGTTACATTTGACATGTGTGTTAAAGAGAGAACCTTTGTGGAGTCATCACAATTATTAATGATATCGTCTTCAGATAAAATGCCATCTTTCGAAATAGGAATTATTTTTAATTCTAAACCTAATTTTTTACATAAGTTCATCCAAGGCAAATAATTTGAGTGATGTTCTAATTCAGTTACAACAATCTTATCGCCCTCTTTAAGATGTTCAGCTAATGAATTAGCAATAATATTTATAGAGTCAGTAGCCCCTCTTGTAAAAATTATCTCATTTGTAGAATTAGAATTAATAAAATTTTTTGCTACATCTCTAGATTTTTCATATAAATCTGTAGCATCTATACTAAGTGAATTCATTCCTCTATGAACATTTTCATAAGAATTTTCTAAAAATTCAGAAATAGAGTTAATTACTTGTTTGGGTTTCTGAGTGCTTGCTGCAGAGTCAAGATAAGTAATAGCTTTATCTCTGATCTTTTTATCTAAAATTGGAAAATCTAATTTAATATTATTCATGATAATAAACTTTCAATTAACTCATTTGAATAATTCTTTAACATATCGTCTTTAATTGACTCAATAATCTCAACAATAAATGCTTTTTTTAATATTTTTTTAGCTATTTCGCTATCAATTCCTCTGGACTTAAAATAATAAATTTGCTCGTCATCTAATTTGGAAACAGTAGACCCGTGACTACATTTTACATCATCTGCATAAATTTCAAGTTCTGGTTTATTGTTGGCTTTCGATATGTCATCTAAAAGCAATGATCTACTCATTTGATATCCATCAGTTTTCTGAGCAATAGAGTCAACATATATCTTTCCTTGAAAGTTTGTAATAGCGCCCTTCTCAACAATAGATTTAAAAACTTCTCTACTTGATGAAGAGGGCTTTAAATGTTGTATAAAAGAATAATTGTCATTTACACCATAATTGTTGATATTAAGACCATATAAATCAAAGTTACACTCTTGATTTAATGAAGCATAAAACTCGTTTCTTGTATGGATATTATCTGATTGAAAAGAAACAAAATTTAAATATGAGTTGTCTTGTAAATTAGTCTCAAAGTATAAAAAAGATTTATTATTTGAAACATTAAAGTGAACTACATTTAACTTAGAATTATTAGATAAATCTAAGAAAATTGATTTTGGGTACTCATCGTTTGATTTGCTATTTAAAATAATAAGATTGATTTCATTTGTAGAAGATTTAGATATATGTATGTTCTCATTTATTTGAGAAATATCTATAAATAAGTTTCTATCATCAAATGTATCTAAATTTACTGATTTAGTTTCTCTTTTTACTAAAGAGGAGACTCTAAAAAAACTATCCTCATTATTGTAATTCCAGAGATTTAAATTAGCTGTTAAGTCGAATGGATTTGAAATAGAAGATGTAATATTTTTAGTATTATCTAATAGTTTAGAAAAATCTATATCTCTAAGTAAGATTTCTGATTTGACATCTTTATGGAGTTGGGCGTATTTATAATTTTCAATTTTAAAATTTTTATATGGGTTTTGATTATCTAAGATGTCTTTGGCATATTGAGATACACTTTTAGATTGTATCTTGTCTAAATTTAATACAAGTTCCATTAAGCGGTTTGAGATATCTCTTCGTAACCTTTTTCTTCTAGCTCTAAAGCTAAAGAGTAATCACCAGATTTTACGATTTTACCATCTGCAATAATATGAACAAAATCAGGCTTTATATAATTTAAAAGTCTTTGATAATGAGTGATAACTAAGAAAGAATTATCACTATTTCTTAATTTATTTACTCCATCAGAGACAATTCTTAAGGCATCAATATCTAAACCGGAGTCTGTTTCATCTAAAATAGCCATTTTGGGACTTAACATAGACATCTGTAAAATTTCTTGTTTCTTTTTTTCACCACCAGAGTAGTTAACATTTAGATCTCTTTTAAGCATTTCAGTGCTTATATTCAATTCTTCTGCTTTTGATTTCATTAATTTAGCAAATTCCAATGCGTCCATTTCACTTTGACCTAAATATTTTCTTTTAGAATTGATTGCTGTTTTCAAAAAAAATGAAGTTTGCACACCAGGTATCTCCATTGGATATTGAAATGCAAGAAATAATCCCTCGTTTGCTCTTTCATCAACATCTAATTCCAATAAATTTTTTCCATTGTAATCTATTGTTCCATCATTTATTTCATATTTATCTTTACCGGATAGCACGTAAGAGAGTGTACTTTTACCAGAACCGTTAGGGCCCATAAGTGCGTGAACCTCACCTTTATTAATAGATAAATCCAAACCTTTAATTATTTTTTTTTCTTCAATAGAGACATGAAGGTTTTTAATTTCTAACATTATCCAACGCTTCCCTCTAAGCTAATTGCGACTAATTTTTGAGCTTCAACAGCAAACTCCATTGGTAAATGTTGAAGCACCTCTTTACAAAAACCATTCACAATTAACCCTACTGCATCTTCACTGTTTAATCCTCTTTGCTGACAGTAAAATAATTGATCTTCGTTAATTTTTGAGGTTGTGGCCTCGTGCTCAACCATTGAGTCGGAATTACTTGACTCTATATATGGAACTGTATGGGCTCCACATTGATTACCAATTAATAGAGAGTCACATTGAGTAAAGTTTCTCGCATTTTTGGCTTTCGACAAAATATTTACAAGGCCTCTATATGTATTATTGGCTTTTCCGGCTGAAATGCCTTTTGATATGATTTTAGAAGACGTGTTTTTACCAATGTGTATCATTTTTGTGCCAGTGTCAGCTTGTTGCATATTGTTAGTTATGGCTACTGAATAAAATTCTCCTTTAGAGTTATCTCCTTGTAAAATGCAGCTTGGATATTTCCATGTAATTGCAGATCCTGTCTCGACTTGAGTCCAAGATATTTTAGAATTTTTTCCTCTGCAGGCACCTCTTTTGGTTACAAAGTTGTAGATGCCTCCCTTGCCCTCTTTATCTCCTGGGTACCAGTTTTGAACTGTTGAATACTTAATTTCAGCATTATCTAGGGCAACTAACTCTACATTAGCGGCATGAAGTTGGTTTTCATCTCTCATTGGTGCAGTACAGCCTTCTAGGTAACTCACATAACTGTCTTTATCAGCAATGATAAGCGTTCTTTCGAATTGACCTGTATTCATTGCATTAATTCTAAAATATGTTGATAATTCCACTGGGCACCTTACTCCCTCAGGAATGTAAATAAACGATCCATCAGTGAAAACGGCTGAGTTTAATGCTGCGAAAGAATGATCTGATACTGGAATTACACTTCCTAGATATTTTTTTACTAATTCTGGGTGAGTTTTTACTGCCTCAGAAATTGAACAAAATACTATACCTAAGTCACTCAGTTGTTTTTTATATGTCGTGGCAACTGATACGGAGTCAAAAACAGCATCAACAGCAATACCAGATAACATTTTTTGTTCTTTTAATGGAATACCGAGTTTTTCATAAGTTTTTAGTATCTCAGGATCTATTTCATCTAGTGACTTTGGTTTATCTTTTAAACTTTTAGGTATTGAGTAATAATAACAATCTTGATAATCAATTTCTGGAATATTCAATTTAGCCCATTGAGGCTTCGGTAATTTGTTGAAGACTTTAAATGCATTTAGTCTCCATTCAAGCATCCACTCTGGTTCATCTTTTTGGGCAGATATGAATTTTATTATTTCTTCATTTAAACCTTTTGGAGGTCGGATCTCGTCTACTTCAGTAGAAAAACCATATTTGTAATCACTATTACCTAGTGTGTTTACTTGTTTAATTGTTTGTTCTGTAGCTGCCATAGGTCTCGATATATATGATAAATAAGGATTTTTACAAGAAAATACGAGTAAATACCCTAATTAGTTCAGTTTCTGTTTAATAATCCCACCACCTAAAACCCTATCATTATCATACAAAACACAAGCTTGACCTTTGGTAATTGCCTCTGCGGGTTCATCAAACTCAAAAGAGTAGGAAGTAGATTGTTTAATAAGTTTTCCCTTTTTTGGCTCAGATAAAGATCTAATTTTTGCACTACAAGGAATTTCAACAGTTTTTTTGGAAAGGTCGTACTCTGGCATAATAAAATTCAAATCACCTAATAAGAGGGATTTACCTAACAAATCTTTCTTATCACCAACAATTATTTGGTTTTTATCTTTAATAATATCAACAACATAAAGTGGGTCTTCATTTGCTATACCTAAGCCTCTTCTTTGGCCAACTGTAAAATTTTGAATACCGTCATGAAAAGATAAAACATTACCTGAAAGGTCGAGTATTTCACCTTTCTTCTTATTTGACTTAATAAATTTTTTATAATCTCCATCTGGAATGAAACATATATCTTGACTATCCTTCTTGTCATAAACGATAAGACCAAGATCCTCTGCTATTTTTCTAGTTTCTGCTTTAGATATCTCACCAAGTGGAAATCTTAGGTAATCTAACTGATCCTGTGTTGTTGCAAATAAAAAATAACTTTGATCCTTCGATTTATCCTCAGCCCTATACATATGGGCATCTTTAATATTACCTTTTCTTCTAATGTAATGCCCTGTTGCCATACAATCTGCCTCTAATTTTTTTGCAAAGTTCATTAAATCTCTAAACTTAACAGTCTCATTACACTTAACACAAGGTATGGGTGTCTCACCATTTTCGTAAGCGTTGATAAAGTAATCGATTACATCTGATTTAAATGTTTTTTCATAATTAAATACATAGTGGGGTATGTCTAATTTTTGGGCAACACGTCTAGCGTCATAAATATCAAGACCAGAACAACAAGAACCTTTTTTTGCAGAGTTATTAGAGGTATAGAGCTGAAGAGTTATACCGATAACATTATATCCCTCTTTTTTAAGTAGACCAGCTGTGACAGAACTATCCACTCCACCAGACATAGCAACCACCACTGTTGTGCTTGATGGATCTTTATTAAAACCTAATGAATTCATTTATAACTTGCTTTTTTTATCAAAAGTAATCTATGATCTCTTCTTTAATTATGCCAGAAGTATTTATACAAGGTGGTGAAGGTAAACTTCAAGCCAAATACTCACCTAGTGAGCAAGAAAAACCAAATATAGCTATAATTCTCCATCCCAATCCTAAACACGGTGGAACTATGGACACTAAAGTTAATTATGCTGCATTTAAAGTGATGAAAGATGCGGGTTTTTCAACTTTAAGAATAAATTTTCGCGGTGTTGGCAAGAGTGACGGTGCCTTTACTGAGGGAGAGGGAGAGCTAAATGATGCAAGTGTCTCTTTAGATTGGCTCCAAAAAAAAAATGAGGATTTTAGGTCGTGTTGGATTGTAGGATTCTCCTTTGGTGCATGGATTGGATTTCAAACTCTAATGAGAAGACCAGAAGTAGATGGATTAATTTTAATAGCCCCACCTGTAAATTTGTACGATTTTAATTTCTTATCACCCTGTCCTATCAAAACATTGATAGTTAGAGCTGAACAAGATGAAATAGTAAAAAGAGATAACTTAAAAGAATTTTTTGAAACATTTAAAAAACAAAAAAATGCAGAAGTTTCAATGGAAACTATCTCAAAATCAAATCACTTATTTGAGGGAAAGCTAGATCCTCTTATGAATACTTTAAATAAGTATATTCAAAAACACAAAAGCTAACACTTTTCACCTAAGTAAATATTTTTTAAAACTTTTGTAGTTTCATAATATGTAGAATGTTTTTTTAGCATATATCTTATACCAAGTAATGCCATTCCTTGGGATTCTATAAAATCTCCATCTATTTGGTAATTATCAATTAAAGAAATATTATCAAAATACTTACTGAAAATTTTTTGTAAAGTTAGATTTTTTCTTCCACCGCCCATTAAAATAATTTTGAAGTCTGATTGCGAGGAAATCAAAGAATTAATAGCAAATGGAATTACTTCAAGTAATGTATAAATTAAATCATTTAAATTTTTATCTTTAATAGAATTATCTATATATTTATGAAAATAATTTCTGTCTAAAGATTTAGGAAGGTTTTCTAAAAAATATTTGTCACTTATTATTCTGTTAAATAGAAGATCTATTTTTTGGCCATTATTAGATAATGAACCATCAACATCAAATCTTTCTTTAGTTTTTTCATAAATTAAATCATTAACGATGGCATTACCAAAAGAACTATCACCAGCAGTAATTTTTTGGTTATCAATTACAGTTATATTAGTAACACCTCCTATATTGACAAAAATAACCTTTTTTAAATCTAGTTGATTAGCTAAGACTCTATGGAATTCTGGCATTATTGGAGCCCCATTACCACCATTTAACAAATCATTTTTTCTAAAGTTACATATAACAGGGGAGTTAGTGTTAAATCTTATACTCTTATCAAATAGTTGTATTGAAATTTTTGTTTTTTGATCGTGATATACTGTTTGTCCATGCATTGCAATTAAGTCTATTTCGAAATTATTTTTTTTAATAAAATTGTTTATAGAATCCTTATATTCTTGATTTAGCTGATTAATAACTTTGATATCGTCTAAGTATCCTTTCAAAATTACATTACGTAATTTTAATTGCAGCCCATCACTATATGGAATGAATTCATTTGATATATCAGTCACATATGAAACTCCATCAGATTTTACCAAGCTACAGTCAATACCATCTAAAGAGGTACCAGACATGCAACCGAGGGCGATATATTCCATTTGATATCTATAAAATTATGTTAATTATTATATATGATTGATTATATACAGTTATTTAAAGATAGAAATCTATTCAATCAATGCACTAATGAAATAGAACTTAATAATTTACTCAATAAGAAAAAAATTATTTTTTATATTGGATTTGATGCTACTGCTGATGCATTACATGCCGGTAGTCTTGTTCAATTAAGAGCTATTAAGACTCTAATCAAACATGGTCATCAGGCAATAGTACTATGAAAATTTTAAAAGAATATTTGAACATTATTTTAGAGATTTCAAAGAAAATATAAAATTTATAAATAATGATCAATGGCTTGATAAATTAAACTACATAGAGTTATTGAGAGATTTGGGAAGTCAAGTCTCAATCAATCGAATGCTTACATTTGAGAGTGTTAAAGAGAGACTTAAAAGAGAGCAATCATTATCATTTTTAGAATTTAATTACATGATACTTCAAAGTTATGATTTTCTTCACTTAAATAAACATGAAAATTGCGAGTTGCAAATTGGTGGCTCGGATCAATGGGGTAATATTGTTTTGGGTATGGAAATTATATCAAAAATAAACAAAAAGGATGCTTTTGGTCTGACTACACCTCTTTTAACTACCTCTACGGGTAAGAAGATGGGTAAGACCGAGCAAGGCGCTGTCTGGATAGATCAAAATAAATACAGTTCTTACGATTTCTATCAGTATTGGAGAAATGTGGATGATAATGATGTGGAAAAACTATTACTTATTTTTAGTGATTTAGACAAAGAAGAAATAAAAATATTAATTAAAGAAGATATCAATAATGCGAAAAAAAAATTAGCATATCTAGTGACAACAGATTGTCACTCAGAAAGCTCAGCACAAGAGGCTGAAGAAAAAGCAAGATCAATTTTTGAAAATAATTCGTATGATAATATTGATGAAATTAACTTTAAAATAGACTCAAAACTCATAGATACACTAACATCCAATAGTACGGTCTCATCAAAATCTGAAGCAAAAAGGCTAATTGAGGGTGGTGGTATAAAGATTGACGACGACCAAATTAACGATATTAATCTTACGATTGATAAGTCTTATAACGAAAAAATACTCAAGATTGGCAAAAAAAAATATTTTAAAATTATTGTTAAGTAACCAATATATCCTTAATAGCATCATTAACAAAATTTAAATCATCTTTGGACTTACCTGCTCCAGCATAGTGACCGTAGCTTGAAGGAATGATACGTAATTCACCATTTTTAATATTTTTTAATTCAATTTCATTATCCTCTGGGGGGAAGTATAAATCATTTTTACCTGGCATTAAAATACATCGCGCAGTAATAGAGTTAAGAGCTTTATCAAATTGATTATTAAATTTATTATTGTTGCTAATGTCGTGCTCTTGCCAAGTTCTTATCATCGCTAATAAATCATTTGCATCCTTACGATAATAAATTCTATTCCAAAGTTTATCCAAAACTTCTTTTGCATCTTTGTAACCATCATCGATATATTTTTTTTCCCTAAACCAGTCTTGCCCATGCGCCCATCCAGCCCACACTCTGGCCATTGTTGTTTTTCCATTTTGAGGTTGTTTTTCATAATTTCCAGAATTCCAGTTTGGATCTGAAGTCAAAGCAGCATATACACCCTCTAAAAATACATATGTATGCTCTGTGGTTTTAGCATGACCACACATAGAAATCATATTTTCTACCATGTCTGGAAAATATGAGGCCCACTGAAATGCTTGTTGCCCTCCCATTGACCAACCTATTACTAATTTAATTTTTTCTATGTTAAATATTTCTTTTAGAAGTGTGTATTGTGCTTGCACGTTATCATATATTGTAATTAAGGGAAAATTAGGTCCATTAAAGGGTTTTTCTGTATTACTGGGTGAGGATGAAACACCATTACAAAACATATTTGGAATAATGATGAAATATTTATCTGGATCTATGGGAAAATTATTACCAATCAGATATCCTTGCTCAAGATGTGTACCAGCATACCTAGTAGGAAATAAAATTACATTTGATTTGTCAGAATTTAGTTTCCCAAATGCTAAATAATTTAATTGTAAATCTATTATGTCGCCTGATTTTAATTTGAAATTATTTAGTTGGTATTTATGTAGTTCCTCTTTACTAATCAATTAAAATAACTTTAGATATTCTTTGATTTCCCAATCAGTTGTAGTTGTATGATATCTAGACCACTCATCATATTTATATCCAATAAAATTGTTTATCATAGCCTCAGAAAAAACTTTTTTAGTTAATTTATCAGCAGCAAAAGCGTCTACTGCCTCTAATAAATTTCTTGGTAGTGTAGTAACCTCTTTTTTTTCTTTCTCTGTCAAATCATAAAGACTTTTATTAGTTGGTTTTGGAGGCTTCATTTTTTTATCGATACCCTCTGTAACAGCTGCGGCTAATAGAGAAAAGGTTAAATAAGGATTTTGAGTTAAATCAGACGCCCTATTTTCTATACAATATCTATTTTGTGGTAGTCTTATCATAGCTGATCTATTATTACTGCCGTATGTCATGTGTGTAGGAGCCCATGTATGACGACCACCATCAAGGCCCTCAACTGTGGGAACAAATCCGTTATATGAGTTAACAGTTGGACACGCTAGAGCTGTAATCGCTGCTCCATGTTTTAAAATTCCAGCGACAGCATTGTAGGCTTTATCAGAGAAATTATTACCATTCTTATAAATGTTATTATTTTTCTTTTTAATTGATGCCACACTATGATTGATGTGAGCACCAGCTCTCCAATCACTAATAGTTGTCTTTGGCATAAATGATACAAAATATCCATATTTTTTTGCAACTTCCTTTAGTAATACTCTTAAAAATACAAATCTATCAGCCATCCCTAAAATATCTGTGTAACCGAAATCTAATTCATACTGGCCATATGCGCCCTCAGCAACGACGTCATGGAGATCCCATTTCAAATCATTATTTAAAATATCTATTATTTCTTTTAAAAAATGCATTCCATCTATTGAGTACTCTGAGTCATACCCAAAAGCTTGTCTTCTCAAATTTATAGGATCTCTGTCAATTGCTTTAACTGGTTTGTCGCCCTCCCACTTCATTAAGAAAAATTCAGGTTCGATACCAACAAAAAATTTTAAGTCAGATTTAGCGCTTTCCTTTATTTGTTTTTTTAACGTCATTCTTGGGCAAACATCGTAAGGTTTGTCATTCCAATATAAATCTGCAAAAACCCATGCACATGTTTTATCCCATGGACATATAACAAGACTATCCAAATCTGGCACAGGGATTTGATCATTATCTGCTGGAGTTAATTCTGGAACAAAGGAAACAGAATGAACAGCAAATTGAGGGCCTTTACCCATACAAAGATCCTCAAAATCAGATATAGGCATAGGCTTAGTTTTTGGACTACCCAGAAAATCAATCCAATTAGAATAAATGTATTTTACGCCTTTTTTTTCTAAATCCTTTTTTATTTTTCTAACTTTTTTTACATCAGGTAAGGCGTCTTTAAAATTTTCAAAATATTGACCCAAGTTAGTTTCCTCCTAAAATTTAAATCTTATCGAATTGAAATTATATGACCATAATATAAAATTACTACTTCAAATTATGAATATTGATTACTTTAAAAAATCATGGATTAAATTTTACAAAAGAGGCTTCATGATGGGATTTGTTGTTTTAACTTTTATACTCACTGTTGATCAGTTTTTACAGACACCACTTTTTTTTAGTAAGATTACAGATATAAAAGTATTTATGTTCATTATATCCACTATTTTTTTTGCAGCAGTTTTTTGTGGTCTTTTAGCAGTGATTTTTTTATCACTAATTATGATCGCTACTAAAAAATAATTATAATTTAATATTTTCTAACCAATTCAGTAATTCAAGTTCTCTATTAAATTGATCTTCATTTTCAAAACTTTGTAATTTATTTAATAATTCTTCAAATTCATTTTCACTCATAATCTTTAAATAATTTCTTTTCCAATAACTCATTAATTTACCGATATAGTTGTATGGTAGTTCTGGATGATATTGAGTACAAAATATGTTTTGTTTTTTATGACATATAGATTGAATAGAATGATTATTCTCAGAAATTATGTCAAAGTCCTTGGGAAGAGTTTCTAAACTATCGTAATGATGACCAGGGGCAGTAAATAAATTTTTTTTATTTTTATAAACAAAATGATTTTTTATAATTTTTATTTTTTCTGAATATCCAAACTCTGGACTCATAGAACTTGATATTTTTCCTCCAAATGCTGTTACAGCAACTTGAAGACCCCAACAACTTCCCCAAATTGGTCTTTCTAGAGTTGCTATTCTATCAAATATCTTCAACTGATTTTTATTGTGATCATTGTCATCATAAATATTACCTAGACCTCCGGTCCATAAAAAGGCATCGTAATCTTCAAAACTAAATTTATTTACATCCTCAATGTAAGGTTTATAAACCGAGATATTTGAGAGGGGATTTTGCTTTTTTATAATTTCTTCAAAAAAACTATATTGATAAGAAGAATTTGATTTAACATGTTCATTATCATGGTTTTTGTCCATTCCACTGATAATTAGTAAATTCAAGTTATCTACTTATTTATGTCTAGAGAATTTCTTTTTTAATATCAATTCGTAATCTTTTTTTGCAATTTTTCTTAAAATAAAAATCATAAACACTATCCAGACAACTGCTGCTATTAGTTTATTTTCTGCTATTGATTGAACTATGTTTTGAAAAAAAAGATTTGAAGTATTGTAATCCATTATTTTATAAGGCGGGGATAAATCCCCGCCTTAAATTATACATTATTTTGTTTTTTTTGCAGTATCAGACTCGTGTCTTGCTGTTGCCATAGTGACTAGCACGCATAGAGCAATAACAAAAAGGGTCCAAAATATCAGTGCACCTTCACTGTTGGCATATGTGAAATAAGCGTCCACACCTTCCCAACTATTTTCAGGTCCTGGAAATGTATTCATATTTTCTCCTTCCTTATATGTTACTGATATGCCTTGAGATTTAACTCAGCACTATCAATACCTGCTTTTTGGACTGCATCAGGTACACGTAACCAATTCATCATTTTCATGATAAATGATAAACCGTAACCAGGTACAAATCCTATTAAGAACATGACAATACATCCTACTAACTGTCCACCAAAACTAGTTGGAGGAATATCACCAGATGCTGGATAGCCTGATGCAAATAATCCCATTGCAATCACACCCCATATACCGGCAACACCATGAACAGAGATAGCTCCTACTGGGTCATCGATCTTGAAAACACTATGTAACCAATTATTCGCAGGAATAATTATCACACCGCCAACAAAACCAAGAACAAAGGCTAATCCTGGATACCAAACATCAAGTCCTGACGCACAGGAGAATATACCTGCAAGTCCACCTGACATCATCCAGAATGGATTACCTTTACTCATCCAGAATGCACCAATCATTCCACCGGCAAGTCCCATTAGGGTATTGAAGGCGAAAGAAGATAGTGTTGCTGGAGCACCGTAGATATTAATCCATCCACCAAAGTCAGCACCTGCCCAAATTAAACAACCACCGAGGAATCCGAAGAAACCAACAATAATCATCAATAGACCGATAAATGAGAAACGAAGGTCATGACCCTCAATCTCATTTGCTGAACCATCAGCATTGTATTTACCTACTCTAGGTCCTAAATTTAAAACAACTCCAAAGGCAAACCAACCAGCTATCATGTGAACAACACCAGCTGCTCCTACATCATGATATCCAAATTGTGTTACTAACCATCCATCTGGATGCCAGCCCCATGAAGCACCTAAGATCCAAGCTACAGAGCCTAAGACAACAGCCAAAAATGTGAATGCACTAATTCTAATTCTTTCAAGAACAGATCCTGAAAAAATAGATGCTGTAGTACATGCAAATAAAGTAAATGCTGCCCAGAAAACACCAGTTGCTTGGTCACTTAACATTGGTCCCATCGATACGTTCCAAGGGGTTCCATAACCCTCTAGATCAATAGGAGTAAATCCCATAGGGAATGCTAAATATATATACCAACCAAATAACCAGAATGTTGGTATCATAAAAGCGAACGCTAAAAGGTTTTTTGTTGCTGAAGAAACCGCGTTTTTAAAACGAGACGATCCTACTTCGTACATCAAGAAACCAACGTGAATTGCGATCATTAATGCAGTACACCACCAGTAGTAAGCTTCCATACTGACGTTGGACTGCGTCATCACATACACTTCGAGTTCTTCAAGTGTCATTATATGACCTCCTTATTAATTATTACTTTTTATTTTTATAAAAATAAAAAAGGACAGAGAAAAAATCTTTTTACAACTTTTAGAATCTTCTTTCCTGTACTTTTATGTATTTTACTTTTAATTGACTTAATTATAAAATCAAAAGAAGTTAATTAATGTTAAAAAAAGATTGAGTTCAATTGTTTTTTTAATGGTATGCACGATTTGCATATTCAAGTAGAGGAGATATATAATGGCAACTAACCTTCACCAATTTGCAAAAAAAAATGGTGTCAAATATTTTTTTGTAAGCTTTGTAGATTTATTTGGAGTGCTCAGATCAAAACTTGTACCTGCAACAGCTATAGATGAAATTCAATCTGAAGGTGCAGGATTTGCTGGTTTTGCGACATGGTTAGATATGTCACCAGCTGACTCTGATATGTTTGGTATGCCTGACGGTGATAGTGTTATTCAGCTTCCTTGGAATAAAGAAATAGCTTGGGTTGCCTCAGATTTGTATATGGATGGTAAACCTGTAGAAACCTCACCAAGAATTGCATTAAAAAGACAAATAGAAAAAGCAGCTAAAAAAAACCTTTATATGAAGTCAGGTGTTGAATGTGAATTTTTTCTAGTCAATGAAGATGGTACATCTTTATCAGATCAAAGGGACACGCAAGCAAAACCATGCTATGACTCTTCTGCTTTAATGAGAAGATATGATGTTATCACTGAAATATGTGACTCAATGATCTCACTTGGATGGAAACCTTATCAAAACGATCATGAGGATGCGAATGGACAATTTGAAATGAATTGGGATTTTTCAGATTGTTTAGTAACTGCAGATAGACATGCTTTTTTTAAATTCATGGTCAAATCTATTGCTGAAAAACATTCATTAAGGGCGACTTTCATGCCCAAACCTTTTACAAATTTAACAGGTAATGGATGCCATTGTCATATATCTATTTGGGATAAATCTGGCAAAAAAAACATGTTTTTAGATAAAAAGGATGAATTAGGTTTATCCAAAACGGGTTACAATTTCTTAGGTGGAATAATGGAAAGTGCGGACAAAATGGCTGCTGTTTTTAATCCAACTGTAAATTCATATAAAAGAATTAATGGTAGTGTTACAACATCGGGTGCAACCTGGTCACCAAGTTCGATTACTTGGGCGGGTAACAACAGAACACATATGGTAAGAGTTCCTGGAGCAGGAAGATTTGAATTGAGATTAATGGATGGAGCGACTAATCCTTATTTACTTCAAGCAGGAATTTTACTTTTAGGTTTGGACGGTTTAAATAACAAAAGAGATCCTGGGAAACGATTAGATATAAACATGTACACAGAAGGTCATAAGGCAGGGAAAGTAAAAAAATTGCCATTAAATCTTCTTGATGCAATCCGTGATTTTGATAAATCAAAAATCATTAGAGCAGGATTTGGTAATGATTTAGTTAATAGCTATGTCAAACTAAAAAATCAAGATTGGGGTACTTTTAATAAACACCTTTCTAGTTGGGAAAGAGAAACAACTCTAGATTGTTAAATTATTAATGACACCTGAAGTTTTACAAGAAAAGTTTCTTGATTGGCAATGTCAATCTAGAATACAAGCATTTAGAACACAAAATGGTAGACCAAATTCATCCATGGCACCTATATTACTTGATAAGAAAGGAAATGAACTTCTAAGAATTATTGTCGTAATTTCAGAAAATGATCCTGTAAACACGACTAAACTGTTTGAGCATACATTTAAACGAACTTACGATCCTGCTGATCGATTTGATAAAATGAATAAATTTTTATCTTCTGAATATTTTATGGATAAAGATAAATTTTCAGACTCTTTATTTGCTACTTTTCCA
>LUMI01000922.1_pt1 | contig 17839 bp, 22 predicted proteins | sample 729681 | NCBI WGS metagenome assembly LUMI01 (sample SAMN03860267, study PRJNA289734) | marine metagenome | biome: seawater column; feature: ocean; material: water; isolation source: Red Sea water column Station 34 - depth 10m | place: Saudi Arabia: Red Sea | collected 2011-10-15 | depth 10 m
GAATTGGATCCTTTAACTTAATTATTTTTTGGATTGAATTAATAATACCCAAGATTTTTTTTTCATTTAAAATAAGTCGATTTATTAAATTATCTCTAAGCTTAATTTTGATAGCCCGATCTACATCTTTTTTATTTTCTCTAAGAATTAAATGCTTATTTTTTTTTATCATTTTAAGATAATCACTTAAAACTTTATTTTTTTTATAAGTATTTATTGGTTGAGCAAACGCTTGTTTTGATCTTTCACCAATATTAATTAATATCTTTCTCATTAGATTTCCACCATATCATCTTTATGTACTACCTCAGATTTTGACACGTATCCTAAAATTTTTTGTATTTCATTCGAATGACAGCCCATAATTAAATTTATTTCTTTGGATGAAAAAGAGCTAAGTCCACGAGCAAACTCTTTTTTTTTATTATCTAAAATTTTAATATGATCTCCCTTATTAAATCTACCGACTACTTTTTTAATTCCAGCCGCTAATAAACTTTTTCCACTATGAAGAGCTTTTTTTGCCCCATCATCAATTATAAGTTCACCCTTTGGAGAAATCGAGCTGATTATCCACTTTTTTCTTGCATGCATTTTAGATATTTTAGAAATAAACCAAGTGCAGTTATTTCCACTCTGGATACGATCGATAGGATTAAGACTTAACCCATTTGCTATTACCATATTGCAACCAGCCAAATTACAAATTTTAGCAGCTTCGATTTTTGTATTCATGCCACCACTTCCTAATTCTGTCATACCTTTGATATTTATACTTTTAACAACTTTGTCTAAATCAATCACTTTCTTAATTAATTGAGCATCTTTGAATTTTTTTGGGTTTTTTGTGTATAAACCATCCACATCCGAGAGTAATATTAAGGTATCTGCATTTGTAATTTGAGCTACTCTAGAAGCAAGTCTATCATTATCTCCATATTTAATTTCAGATGTTGCAATAGTATCATTTTCATTAACAATAGGGATGAAATCAAGATCGAATAAGTTTTCAAAAGTTCTTTTTGCATTAATTGATCTTCTTCTTTCCTCGGTGTCATCAAGAGTAAGTAAAATTTGAGAAATATTTAATTTATATTTTGAAAACGTTTCTAAGAACAAATTCATCAATTCAATTTGTCCTATAGATGCAATTGCTTGACTTTTATCTAGCTTAAGATTTTTTTTATTATAATTCATTTTTTTACATCCAAGGGCTATTGCACCTGAAGAAACAATTATAACTTTTTGATTATTCAATCTTAATTTTTTTATATCTTTCGCAAAGCTAGAGAGCCATTTTTTTCTTATTTTCTTTTCTTGGTCAACTAAAAGTGAAGATCCGATTTTGATAACAATTTTTTTTGAGTTTTTAAGATACATAATTCAATAATTTTGATTTGATTTTTGATACTGAAGATTTATTGAATGTTGATAAAGCAATAACTTCTGATTTAGTATTCTTTTTAAAATCTTTAATTATGTAATTAACCTCTTTTTCATCAATAAGATCTATTTTGTTCAACACGATTAATTCTTTTTTTTTAGTGAGTTTGTTACTATATTTTTTAAGCTCATTTTTTACTTGTTGATAGCTTTTTTTTAAATCTTCACTTGTAATATCAATTAAATGTAAAAGAGATTTACATCTCTCAATATGTTTCAAAAACTGAATTCCAAGGCCTGTACCTTTATGAGCCCCTTCTACTAATCCTGGTATATCTGCGATCGTAATTTCTTTATTATCATAACTTGCTACTCCTAAATTTGGATTTAAAGTGGTAAATTGATAGTTTGCAATTTTAGGATTTGCATTAGTAACTGATGCTAATAAACTTGACTTACCTGCATTAGGTAATCCTATAATCCCAATATCAGCTATTGTTTTCAATTGAAGCCAAATTGTAAACTCTTCTCCTTGAGTTCCTTTTGTAAATTTCCTTGGAGCCCTATTGGTAGAACTTTTGAATCTTGTATTACCCAATCCACCTTTACCACCAGCAGCAGCGATAAATTCCTCACTAATTTTCGTAAAGTCGTAAATTAGTGTTTTGTTGTCCTCTTCAAAAACTTGCGTTCCTAAGGGAACCTTTAAAATTAAATCTTCACCACTCTTGCCTGTTCGGTTTTGTCCTGCACCGTTCTCACCTCTCTTTGCTTTATGATGTTGTTGATATCTAAAATCAATCAAAGTATTTAAATTCTGTTCAGCTTTTAAAATTACTGAACCTCCTTTTCCACCATCACCACCATCTGGGCCACCATATTCTATAAATTTTTCTCTTCTAAAACTCGGAGAACCATCTCCACCGTTTCCAGCTTTAATATAAATTTTAACTTGATCTAAGAATTTCATAATACAACAATAGTTTAAGTTGTACTATTAATTGGGTTTTACTGAAACAAAAGTTCTATCTGACTTTGTTTTTTTAAAAACTACTTTACCTTTTATTACTGAAAAAATTGAGTGATCTTTTCCCATTCCTACGTTTTCTCCAGGAAATATTTTTGTACCCCTTTGCCTTACAATAATGTTTCCAGGTATAACAGATTGTCCTCCATACTTTTTGACACCAAGTCTTCGTCCAGCACTATCACGTCCATTTCTAGAAGATCCACCTGCTTTTTTTGTTGCCATAATTAATTACTAGTTATTTACTAGCCTCTTTTTTTGTCTCTGTCTTTTTTGTTACCTTAGAAACCTTTTCAGCTTCTGAGAGAATTTTACCATCTTTTGAAAAAATTTTATTTATTCTAATCATAGAATATTCCTGTCTATGCCCATTTTTTCTTCTTGAGTTATGTCTTCTTCTTTTTTTTAATTAAGTCAGCTTCAACTTTTGCACCACTTACCATTGGGGCTCCAACTTCTATTTTACTGTCATCTCCATAAGCTAAAATTTCATTAAATTCTATTTTTGAATTAGCTTTAATATCTGTTAATTTCTCAATTTTCAAAATCTCTCCAGATTTCACTTTGTATTGTTTACCACCTGTTTTTATGACTGCGAATGACATATAAATACTCTAAATTTTGTTAAGGCAATATAGTCTGAGCAAGCCTATAGTCAAGTTTTATAAATCAAAAATTATCCTTTAAATCTCTTAATTTTGAAAAACTTTCAACATCTTTAGCTTTAAGAAATATATTGCATTCCATTTCATCAGATAAAATTGATGGAATGGTGGGATGGCCATTTTTTATTTTTTCTTTAATTTCTTCAATTTTGCTTTTCAAATTTGAATTATCAGGATCGTTTGACTCACAAAATTTTGAATTTTGTAATGTATATTCATGGCCGCAATATATCTGAGTATCTTTCGGAAGTTCTTTTATTTTTTTTAATGAGTTGAACATCTGTTCATAAGTTCCTTCAAAAATTCTACCACATCCTAAAGAAAATAATGTATCGCCAGTAAAAATTATTTTTTCCAAAAAAAAATGAAAGGCAATATGCCCACTTGTATGACCTGGAATGTGATAAATTTTCGCTTCAAAATTTTCGCCTTTCCATTTTTGATTATCTTCTACAAGTACATCAATTTCTGGAATCCGATCTTTATCTTCTTTAAATCCAACTATTTTAGAATTATATCTTTTCTTTAATTCTAAGTTGCCACCTACATGATCATAATGATGATGAGTATTAAGAATATATTTTAACTCAATATTATTACTTTCAACATATTTTATAATTGGAGCTGCCTCACCAGGGTCAACAACACATCCAATATTTTTATTGTCATCGATTAACAGGTAACTATAATTGTCTTGTAAACACTTAATTATTTCTATTCTCATCTTATTTTTCAATTAAGAATATACCTAATTCTGCAAATAAATTTTTATAAAATAAATTAGAATTATTAATATTTGATATATTTTTATTTGTCAGAGCTAAAGATTTAAAGATTTTAAAGTTTATAATTTTTGAAAATTTAACAAAATCTTTAATCGTACACATATGAATATTTGGGGTGTTATACCAATCATTTGGTAATGATTCTGTGATTGGCATTGTTCCTTTGATAAGCAAATTTAATCTTACTTTCCAATGACCAAAATTTGGAATTGTTATGATTGCTTTTTTTCCAACTCTTAAAAGTTCTTTTATAACAATCTCAGGATTTACGAAAGCTTGTAAAGTTTGACCTAGAACAACATAATCAAAAGAATCATTTGGAAATTGTTTTAAATCCAATTCCGCGTTTCCTTCAATTACAGTTAGTCCTTTTGATACACAGATTTGAACTTTATCTTTTGAAATCTCAATTCCTCTCGCATCAACATTTTTATCTTTTTTTAATGACTCCATTAATGTTCCATCATCGCAGCCAACATCTAAAACTCTTGTTTTTTCTTCTATTAAATCGACTATTATTTTATATTCTGTTTTCACTATTATCTCTCTATGTAAGATTTATCTAAAAAATTTTTAAGTGTTTTCAAAAAGTCTGGAACATCTAATAAAAAAGAATCATGACCTTTGTCAGATTTTATTTCAACAAATCCAACATCAGCACCAATTGCATTAAGAGCGGCATTAGATAAATTACCATCAAATTGTTTAACTAGATCAAAATAATCCATTGCTCTTGTGATATAAAGATAACTATTAGCATCAAATCGATCTACAAAAACTGATCCTTGATATCTTAGATAACTCTCTATTTGAAAATCTGCATCAAATCCAAATTTAAGAGCATCTCTTTCTTGAAGTTTTCTTCCAAATTTTTCTTGTAAACCTTTTTTAGACAAATAAGTTATATGAGCAGCCATTCTCGCCACTGATAACCCTTTATCAGGAAGAGTATTATTAGATAAATATTTTCCGTCTGACCAATTATGATCCGATGCTATCGCTTGTCTGCCCAACTCATTAAAAGCAATATTTTGAGCAGAATGACTAGAGGTACATGCAATCGGCACTACTGTACTAGCTTTATCCGGATAATTACTAATAAATTGCAAAACTTGCATTATAGTAATTACAGGAAAATCGGTTCCGTAAATTTTATTTGTATCAGGATTTTTGTGGCTTGGACCAAATGAGCCCATACAACCACCTATTACATTTGCACAAATAACAAAATATTTATTTGTATCTATTGATTTGTTAGGACCCACTGCATAAGACCACCAACCATCTTTTTTTGTAACGGGATTAATACCCGTAACAAATTGATCACCAGTAAGCGCATGAAAAACAAGGATTGCATTATCTTTATTTTTATTAAGCGAACCATAAGTTTCATACGCGAGTGGAAAATTATTAATAGTTTTACCACAATCAAGTTTCAATGGTTTTTTAATAACAAGCGTTTTTATATTCTCTTTAATATTCATAATTATTAATGCTAATTATTGAATTGTGAGAAAAAAAACTTTTTTAGCGGTTTTTTTAAAGCGCTCGCAATTCAGGTAAATCAGCGCATAAATTTTGTACAAGATGTTATTTAGTATGTCAATTTTTAAAATATTTGAACTAATTCTATATGAAAAATTGTTATTTTATTTATAAAGAGGCTAAAATTTAAAAGATGACAACTATAAAATTTAAAAAATTTAATATTGAGGCTTATCAACCTGGCAAATCAACTATTAAGAGTTTTAATAAAATCATTAAACTTTCAGCAAATGAATCAGCTCTAGGAGTAAGTATTACGAAGTCAGATCTCAAAAAAATTTAGTTGTGACAAAGAAAAAATAATTTGTGGAGCTGGTTCAGACGAAGTTATTCAAATGTTATGCCAACTTTTCCTTAAACCAAAAGATGAAGTAATTCTTCCTCAGTTTAGTTTTTTAATGTACAGAATATATGCAAAAATAGTTGGTGCAAAAGTTGTTTTTGCCAAAGAAAAAAATTTTAAAGTTTCTGTTTCTGAAATAATTAAAAAAGTAAGCAATAAAACTAAAATTGTATTTCTTGCTAATCCAAATAATCCGACTGGCACTTACTTGAACAGTTTTGAATTAATTGATTTAAGAAAAAGATTAAGAAAAAATATCTTACTTGTTGTAGATGATGCTTATGCAGAGTACATGCAAAATAGAGACTATAAATCTGGTTTAGATTTATTCAAGAATAAGCAGAATGTTTTTATATTAAGGACATTCTCAAAAATCTACGGACTATCATCTTTAAGAATTGGTTGGGGATATGGTTCAAAAAAAATTATTGATGCTTTGAATGTTATTAAACCTCCATTCAATGTTAATGAAGTAGCTCAAAAAGCAGCTATTGAGTCACTTAAGGATAAAAAATTTATTTCACGTTCAGTAAAACATAATCATATTTATGCAACAAAACTGAAAAATTTTTTGAGCAATTATGATATTAGCTCAAATAAAGTTTCTGCTAACTTTCTATTACTGAATTTCAATAAATGCAAACTAAGAGCTAATAGTTTCTATGAAAAATTAAAAAAAAAGGGAATTATTTTAAGGTCTACTGAAGAAGGTTATAAAATAAAAAATATGCTAAGATTAACGATTGGGTCAAAAGAGGAAAATATGAAATTTATCAAAGCAACACAAAATATATTTAGAAAATGAGAAATATATTAATTATAGGCTGTGGGTTATTAGGCTCTTCTTTAGTAAGGAGGATTTCAAAAAAAAAAATAGCAAAAAAAATATTTATTTATGAAAAATCAAAATCTAATATCGCTAAAATAAAAAGTCTTAGACTACCTGGAACAATTGTTAAGTCTCTTAAAGATGGTTTGGTAAATTCAAACTTAGTGATTGTTTGTACATCAACGAGTGAATATAAAAAACTTATTATTAAAATTAATAAAACTATTTCACCAAAGACACTAATTACTGATGTGGGATCTTCAAAAATAGAGTCATCAAAAATTATCAAAAAATTTTTGAAGCCTGGTGTAAATTGGATAAGGAGTCACCCTATCGCTGGATCAGAGGTGAGTGGACCAGAATTTGGAAAAGCTGATATGTTTGAGGATAAATGGTGTGTATTAATTAAGGATAAAAAAACAAGTTCTAAGAATTTAAAATTTTTAATTTCTTTTTGGAAAAAGATGGGCTCAAAAACTGTTATTATGAACTCTGAAAAACATGACAAAGTTTTTTCTATCACAAGTCATTTACCACATTTAATTGCCTATAATTTGGTTAAATCGGCTCAAGATTTTGAAAAAATACTCAAATTTGGGCTTATCAAATACAGTGCTGGGGGGTTGAGAGATTTTTCAAGAATAGCTGCTTCAAATGAAATTATGTGGAGAGATATTTTTTTTGATAACAGAAAAAATGTGTCTAAGGCTATTGATTTATTTATCAAAAATTTAAAGGAATTTAAAAATGATATAAATTCAAAAAAAAATAAATCAATTTTGAATAAATTAAGACAAACTAAAAAAGTAAGATCTAAAATTATAAAATTAAAACAAGATACAAATAAACCAGATTTTGGTAGGAACTAATTTTTCAAAATATTACTAATTTTTTTTATTTTTAAGTTCGCTGTTTTACTAATTTGGTAAATAGTAAATTTTGTAGGCATTATTACTACTTTTTTTCTTGGCCCATATGCATGAATAAACTGACTATTATTTAAGCATATACCAACATGACCTTTCCAGAAAATGATGTCTCCACTAGATAATTTTCTTGTTATTTTTTTTTTACAATATTTGATTTGATCCTTAGTATCTCTTGGAAAAAAAATTCTATTATAATAAAAATATATTTGTATTAATGCTGAACAATCAATACCGTCAGCAGTTTTACCACCCCAAAGATATTTTGAATTTAAAAATGATTTAAAAATTTTTTTAAAATTTTTTTCTTTATGTGATATCCTTATTGTATCATTTTTTTTTATCCATTTATTTTTTTCAAACTCTAAGAATCTTTTATTACTATTTTTTATTGCTATACCTGATGAAAAAAACAAATATTTATTTGTAGGTATGTATTTATTATTAATTTTGTTATAAATTTTAGATTTTAATTTGCATATTTTTTTTTCTGCAGAAAATTTTTTATTAAATTTTTTTAGTTTTATAAAACCTTTATATCTATCAAAAGATGTTTGTATTCTTATCCAATTTTTTTTTTTATTTAAAATTCTAAATTTTTCTCCATATAAAATTTGTGAACTTATCTCTGACTTAGTAGAAGGTTGTGAGTGTATATTGCAAAATGGAATATTTAAAAAATTGTATTTCATATTAATTCTTAATAGGAGCTACCTTACTTATCCAAATAATCAAAATAAGAACCGGTAAGCCCATAAAAGCTGTTAAAGAAAAGAAGTAAGGATATCCCATTACATCAACCCAACCTCCAGCATAACCCGCAACTAATTTTGGAATAAACAACATAATTGAACTAAATAGAGCATATTGTGTTGCAGTAAATTTTATTGAAGTTAAACCCGATAAATATATTACAAATGCAGCTCCTGCAAAACCACTTGAAATATTATCTGCAGTGATCACAGCAATTAAAAAATTTATGCTTATTGGCGATAAAGCAAGCCAAGCAAATAATAGATTACTTGATGCAGCAATTAATGCGCCGAAAAATAAAGACTTCATAGTCCCAAATTTATATGAACAATATCCTCCAATAAATCCACCAAGGATTGTAGCAAAAACACCAAAAAATTTTGAAAAGGTTGCAATATCTGAAATTTTATATCCTTTTTCTAAATAAAAAATATTTGCCATCACACCCATAACAATGTCTGCAATTCTATAAAGTGAAATAAGCAAAAGCACCAAAAATGCAAATTTTCCATATCGTTTTAAGAAGTTTAAAATGGGACCCAAATAACTCTCAGAAATTTTATTTTTTGGAGTAAACTTAATAAGGATTAATAAAAAAATTATTGAAAAAGAGAAAATAAAACAAATTATTAATCTTAATACTGAAAATAAAAAACTTAATAAAATTTCCTCTTTTCCAAAGGGATTTTCAATTATGGAGTATATAAATATAAAACCAATTACTGAAACAAAAATTGAAAGCAAAAATTTTAAATGATTATCTGATTTAAATTTTCTATTTAATTTTGGTTCTTCAGATATAAGTGTTGCTGACACACCAATTAGCATAAAAAAAGACATTATAAGATAAACTTTTTTCCATACATTTTGATCATAAATTTCGTTACCAAATAAAGACGCTAACCATAAACTTCCTGCTCCAGCAACAAGCATGGCGATCCTATAACCAGCTATGTACATAGATGACATCGGCCCCTGCAAAGATTGGGGTACAGATTCTATTCTGAAAGCATCAACCAAAATATCTTGAGTAGCACTAAAAAAAGCCAACATTGTAATAAACAAGGCTGTAAAAAATAAATTATCTTTTGGGTCTGTGAAAGCTGTCAATATTAATGCTAATATTATTAATAATTGTGAGAGTAAAAGCCAACTTCTTCTGTGACCTAACTCTTTTAAAAAAGGCAATTTATAATTATCAACTAAAGGTGACCATAAATATTTAAAAGCATACGCAAATCCAGCCCAACTAAATAAAGTGACAGTGCTTCTATTTATACCAGCTTTTACAAGCCAGACTGAAAGGGTAGAAAATACAAGAAGAATTGGAAGACCAGATGAAAAACCTAAACAAATCATCTTTAAAGGTTTTTTTTGAAAGAAAATATTTTTATTCATTTAATTAATTTCTCCAAAAAGATGGCAAAAAAAGTACAAGTATTGCAAATAATTCCAATCTTCCTAGGATCATGCCAACACTTAATATCCATTTAGATATATCAGGTAAAGATGAAAAATTACTATTCGGTCCAATAACAGAGCCAAGTCCTGGCCCAACATTTGATATAGAAGTTGCTGCTCCTGATAAAGAAGTTACAAAATCAAGTCCAGTTAACGAAAGTAACGTGGCTAACAAAAAAAATATTACAAAATACATGTAAATAAAAGAAATAATCGATGAGATAAACTTGTTATCAATTGGATTTTGATCATATTTTAATACAAAAATCCCTTTTGGATAAATAATCTTTTTTAAATTATTAATTATAAAAGAATACAAAATTTGAATTCTAAAAATTTTTACACCACATGTTGTAGATCCAGCACAACCGCCTATGAACATTAATATTAAAAATAAAACAAGTGAAAAACTACCCCAATTATCAAATTGTGCATTAACATAACCAGTACCTGTTAATATTGAAATAATATTAAATAATACTGATCTTAATTCAAATGTGACAGATTTATTTAAAATTAGATAAGCAGATAAAATAATTATTGAAAAAAAAATAATTTTTAAAAAAGTTTGAATTTGGATGTCCTTAAAAAATATCGTTTTATTACCATTTAAAAATTTTATATAAACTATAAAGGGAACACTTCCTAATATTATGAAAATCATTGCCGATGTTTCAATAAATGCATTATCAAAAAAACCTATAGATTCATTATAATTTGAAAAACCACCAGTAGCTATTGTAGTCATTGAGTGTGTTATGCTATCAAATATATTCATACCAAAAAAATAATAAGAAAAAGCACAAAGTAATGTTAACCCTAAGTAAATATAAATTAATCTCATCGCTATTTCTTTTGACTTAGGCAAAATTTTTTCTGAGGAGTCATTATTTGAAATTTTGAATAATTGCATACCGCCTACATTCATTATTGGCATAAGTGTGATTGCCATAACAATTATACCAATTCCACCTAGCCATTGGAGGATAGCTCTCCATAACAAAATTCCTTTTGGCATTTCATCTAAATTAGCAATTATAGTTGAGCCAGTTGTAGTTATGCCAGACATACTCTCAAAAAAAGCATTTGTGAAAGAAAAGTTCATATTTGAAAATAAAAAAGGCAGTGAACTGAAGATTGCAATACTCAACCAAGACAACGCGGTAAGTAAAAATGCTTGCTGTAAATTTAATTTCTTATCATGGTCTAAATTTGATAAAAAAAATAAGGTACCAAAAATAATTGTTACTATTGAAGCTCCTAAAAAAGATGAGTCAAATTCATTATATATAAATTGAGCAATTACTGGAATTAACATAAAAATTCCCAGAATTATTTGAAGAATTCCTAAGGTAAAAAAAACAGTTTTATAATTAGCCATTTTGAAAGAACATTATTTTATGGAAAATAAATTTCAACTCTATAAAAATAAATTAATCATAAATTTAAAGTTTTATATAAAGTATTCATGATTAAAAAAGAAAATCTAGATAAAACAAGTGCATGGCCTTTTGTGGAAGCAAAAAAAATGCTCCGGGAAAGAAAATCATTTATTGAAAAAAAGGGAAAAATTACTCTTCAAACAGGTTATGGTCCTAGTGGACTTCCTCACATCGGAACATTTGGAGAAGTAGCACGAACTTCTATGATTGTTAATGCACTAAAACATTTAACTGATCTTCCTACAGAAATTATAACATTTTCTGATGATATGGATGGATTACGAAAAGTTCCAGATAATGTACCTAAAAAAGATTTATTAGAAAAAAATTTGCATAAACCACTTACCCAAGTTCCAGATCCTTTTCAGAAGTTTGGTAGTTTTGGTGAACATAACAATCAAATGCTGAAAAATTTCTTGGATGATTTTAAATTTAAATATACTTTCAAGAGCTCAACCGAATTATACAAATCAGGTTTTTTCAACTCATCCCTTCAAATTATTTTAGAAAATTATGATGGTATAATGGGTATAATCTTACCTACATTGGGCAAAGAGCGTCAGAAAACTTATAGTCCATTTTTACCAATATGTCCAAATACTGGTCATGTTTTAGAAATTCCAGTTAAAGAAATAATTCAAGATCAGTCAAAAATAATTTTTGATAATTATGGAAAAGAACTTGAGGTGAGTATCTTTGATGGGAATTGTAAATTACAATGGAAAGTTGATTGGGCAATGAGATGGTATGCTTTAGATGTAGACTTTGAAATGTATGGTAAAGATTTGATCGAAAGTGCAATTTTGTCTTCTAAAATAATAAAGTTAATTGGTAAAACAAATCCCTCTGGTTTTGCGTATGAATTATTTTTAGATGAAAAAGGTGAAAAAATTTCAAAATCAAAAGGCAATGGAATTACTATAGATCAATGGCTTGAATATGCTTCGCCTGAAAGTTTATCTTTGTATATGTATCAAAATCCTAAAAGAGCCAAGAAATTATACAAAGAAATAGTTTCAAAGACTGTTGATGAATATCTAGATTATATTGAAAAAGCTAACAATCAGAATGAGCTACAAATTTTAATGAATCCTGTATGGCATGTTCATAACAGTAATATTCCAAAAGAAAAAATGATTATGTCATTTTCAATGTTATTAAATTTAGTAGAAACAAGTAATGCAGACAGTAAAGAACTTTTATGGAAATTTGTAAAAAAATATAAAAAAGACATTTCTGAAAAAGATCACCCAATTTTCGATAATTTAGTTGGATATGCAATTAGATGATTTACTCAACTGGAAAAGAAAACGGTTATTCAGAAAATTTAAGAGAATGGTTTAAATTAATTTACGAGGTTGTATTTGGTGATGAAAATGGACCACGTATGGGATTTTTTATAAGTTTTTTTGGTGTTCAAGAAACAAAAGATCTTATAATAAATAAAATCAAATAATGTTTTCAAATATTAGATCTTTAATTTTTAAATTAGACCCTGAAACTGCTCATAATTTGGCAATTAAATCTCTAAAATTTAACTTTGTTCCAAATTTTACTGATGAGTATAAAGATGATCCATTATTTAAAACAAAGTTATTTAATCAAGATATTGAAAATCCAATTGGTATGGCCGCAGGTTTTGATAAAAACGCAGAGGTATATAATTCCTTATTTAAGCTTGGTTTTGGATTTGTAGAGGCTGGAACCATCACACCACTGAAGCAATATGGCAACCCGAAGCCTAGAGTTTTTAGATTAGTTGAAGACGAAGCATTAATAAATAGACTTGGCTTTAATAATTTTGGAGCAAAAAATATTGTAAAAAGGGTAAAATCTAATAAACAAATTGGATTGCTTGGTATAAACATAGGTCCCAATAAAGATACAAAGGACAGAACCTCTGATTACATTGAATGTTTAAAAATTTTTAATGAAATCGCAGATTATATTACAATAAACATTTCATCTCCAAATACAGAAAATTTAAGAAATCTCCATAATCAAGAAAAATTAAATGATCTATTGAAAAATATTGAAAATGAAAAAAAAAATCTTAATTCAAAAATACCAATTGTAGTAAAAGTATCTCCAGACATTGCTGAGAAAGATATTAATGAAATTTCTGAGGTCCTTTTAAGTAACAATATAGAAGGAATTATTGTTTCTAACACATCAGACTCCACAAGAGATGATTTGATAGACATTCAAAAACATCAAAGAGGAGGACTATCTGGAAAACCAATTAAAAAGAAATCAACAATGTTGATAAGCAGATTTTATAAATTGTTAAAAGGAAGAATAAAAATTATAGGTGTAGGAGGTGTTGACTCAGGAGAAAGTGCTTACGAAAAGTTTTTAGCTGGTGCTAATTATGTTCAACTTTACACGGGTATGGTTTTTAGGGGACCAAATATTGTAAGTATGATCAAAAAAGAGCTAAGAGAATTATTATTAAAAGATGGAGTTAAAAATTTTAGTGAAATAGTAGGCAATAAATCTTTAAGATAAATCTATTAAACTTGACGTAGTCAATATCACCCCTTATATAGTCATCTCTATTATGTCAAAAAAATGTGAACTTACTGGTAAAATCCCAATGAAAGGTCATAACGTTAGCCATGCTAACAACAAGACTAAAAGAAGATTTTTACCAAATTTAAAAAAAGTTAGATTCACAAGTGAGATTTTAAAAAGAAGCTTAAAGTTAACAGTAAGTAACGCTGGTGTAAGATCTGTAGATAAAAAAGGTAGCTTCGATGAATTTTTAAAAACAGTTAAAAATAAAGATTTGTCTCCAAGGTTGAAAAAAATTAAGAAAAGTTTATTAATCAAATCGCCGTACCAAAGAAAAACTTTACAATCTAAATCTGCTTAATGAACAAAACACTGTTTACACTATCGTTTTTGATGGGTGTTGTTGTTTTATCCTCAAATTATTTGGTTCAATTTCCATTTAATTATTATGGTTTAGATGAAATACTAACTTATGGAGCTTTTAGTTATCCTATTGCTTTTTTAATTACAGATTTGGCAAATCGATCTTATGGAAAAATTGTGGCAAGAAGAATAGTATACTTAGGTTTCTTTATTGGTATAGGTTTTACTTTTCTATTTTCTACAGATTTTGCGGACTTAATATCTTTAAGAATAGCATTTGGTTCGGGAATTGCATTTTTGACAGCACAAATATTAGATGTTCAAATTTTCGATAAATTAAGAAAAAGGAAATGGTTCATTGCGCCATTAACATCTTCTTTGGTTGGATCAACTATTGATACTTTTTTATTTTTTTCAATATCCTTTTATGGAACAGGAGTTCCATGGATTACACTTTCAATTGGGGATTTGACAGTAAAAGTTGTCGTTGCAATGTTTATGCTTCTACCATTCAGAATTTTACTTAAAACATTTAAGCCAATTTAAGTTCAATATAAAAATTTGTAAGAAAGAATTTTGTAAGCTAGTTTTGCAACTAAAAAATTATAAGAATTAAATCCTTTTATTGGAGAAAGTTCGTTGATATCTGCTCCAACAATATTTGAATTTTTTGCTGCTATTTTAATAATATCTAGCGTTTCATCCCAAAATAGTCCTCCTGGTTCAGGAGTTCCAGTTGCTGGCATGATACTAGAGTCGAATCCATCAACATCAAAAGTTAAATAAACGGTTTTACCACTAATCATTTTTTTAAACTTTTTAAAGTCCCATTTAACCTTATCTTTAGCCCAAAAAATTTTTATTCTAGATGAATTTTTTTTTAAAAAAGGTATTTCACTGCTAGAAATATTTCTTATACCAAATGAAACAACAGATACGTTCTTGTAATCCAAACATCTTCTTATAGCTGATGCATGCGAAAATTTTTCTCCATTGTAGCTATTTCTTAAATCTGCATGTGCATCAAAATGAAGTAAACAAATTTTTTTATATTTTTTAACAAAAGGATAAATACATCCAGGTGTAATTGAATGTTCACCTCCAAAAGTAAGTGGAAAAAGATTTTTATTTAAGAGCTCTCTATTGATTTTAGACATCTTTTGCAATGCAACATTTATATTTTTGTCGATCTTAAAAGGTTTTAAAGTTTTGATGCCTATCTTCTTATATGGTTCACATTTTAATTCTTCATCATATAACTCAACTTGATGAGAGGCTTTTATAATTTCTTTTGGACCATTTTTAGTTCCACCACCATAGCTTTTATTTATCCAAAAATTTTTGAAAAATTTTTTCTACTTCTGTTTTTCCATTCACCCCTATGATATACATCGCTTGCTATCAAGGGCAATACACTTGTTGCCTCTGCAAAAACCATTTGTTCTTTAGTTATATCAACTTTTCCCCACGAACTTGCTTCTTTTAAGGTAGAGCTACTACAAGCGCCATCTCTAGAGTCAGCAACAGTAATTTGAACAGCGTATTTATGCATATCAACTTCTTTACCTAAAAGTTCAGCACAAATAACCGTGTCTTGAATAAAATTTTTCGGTACACCTCCACCAATCATGAAAAGACCTGAACCTTTTGATTGAATTTTAATTTCAGTTAATTCACGAAATTCTCTTATTGAGTCTATAGTCATATGTTTTTGTGGATTATTTTCCTGATGAATAACCAATCCAAATCCAGCACTTGAATCTGTGAAAGCAGGGCAAAAAATTGGAACATTATTGTTATATGCAGTTTCGATTAATGAGTCTTTTTTTACTGAATTTTTCTTTAAGTATTTTCCCATTTCATGAATGAATTCTCTAGAGGTGTAACTTCTAGGTTCAAGAGAGTCAGCAATTTCACAAATTTTTTTGTCGCAAATTTGTAACTCATCTTCGTCGATATAAGTATCATATATTCTGTCAATGTAATTTTTTCTTAATTCTGTATCATCTTGAAATTGAGATCCACGATAATGCTTAAATCCAAGAGCTTCAAAAAAATCCATATCAATAATAGATGCACCTGTTGCAACAATTGCATCAACCATATTATACTTAACAAGATCTTTATAAATATTCATGCATCCTGCTGCCGAAGTAGAACCAGCCAAAGTCAAAAATATTGTACAATTTTTATCTTTAAGCATTTCATTATAGATATTCGCAGCATTTGCAGTCTCCCTAGATACAAAAGACATTTTTTCCATTGAGGAGATAATTTTTCTAGCATCAAAGGATGTGATGTCGATATGTTCAACGGGATATTTTAAGAAGTCTTTTTTACTATTATGACCAAGGTTCTTTTTTTCAGTCATCAAGCAACTAATGTAGCTTTATTATCTTCTTTTTCGTATAGACTCATTATTGGATTATCATCAACTTCGTATATTTCATTAGAAAAGAAACCATTAAACTCCGTTCTGAATGTTAATCCATATGCACCTAATTGACCAAGCTCTATATAATCATTTTCTTTAACATTGTTAGGTAATAGAAAGGGTCCTTTCATATAATCCATACTATCACAAGTTGGGCCATAAAAATCGAAAGCAGTTAATTTTTTAGAAATAATTTTGTTCGAACTATCTTTTATCATTTTAGATGGATAAACAATATTTGGAGTTCCAGCATCAAATAAAGTGCCATAGGTTCCATCGTTTATATAAAGTTTTTGTTTTTTTCTCAAATTAACCCTTACAATTGTAGATCCACTTTCAGCAACTAAAGCTCTACCTGGTTCACATATTATTTCTGGCAATGAGTTAAGTTTTAAGTTTTCAAGACTTTTTTTAATTTCTTCAAAATAACTACTTAAAGATTGTGGTATTAAATCAGGGTAAATAGTTGGAAATCCACCACCCACATTTATAAAGTCAGGAACAATCTTAGTTTTATTAATTATATTTCCTATTTCTGTAATTCCTTTTGCATAAGAGATTGGGTGCATACATTGAGAACCAACATGAAAACTTAAACCTATTTTACTTGAGTATTGTTTAACAAGTCTCAATAGTCCAGCTGCTTCGGTGCTTAATGCTCCAAATTTTTTTGATAAATCAATTTCTGCATGTTCATTTGAAACTGCAACTCTGACAAATAGTTCAAGATCTTTAGCACCACTTGTACTTTCAATAATCTTAATTAATTCATCTTTAGTATCAAGTGCAAATGTTTTTACACCATATTTAAAATATGCATCTCTTATGCTCTCACGGCTTTTGACAGTATGCATAAAAGAACATTTTGCAGATTGGCTGAATTCTCTTACTGCTTTGATTTCTTCAACAGATGCAACATCAAACTGTTCAATTCCACTTTTTATTAGAGTTTTAATGACTTCTTGATTAGGATTGGTTTTAACCGCATAAAGGATTTTTCCTGGAAATTTTTTTTGAAAAAACTTCGATGCTGAAAGAATTGATTTCTTTCGTATACAATAAACCGGCTTATTTGGTCTCAGTTGATTTACAAGGTCTTCAACTGATTTAAATTTTTGCATCTAAATGCCCCCCAAAAAAAATTTAATAAAAAAAAAGCTTTTTTATTTAAAAAACTTTAATATTTCGAGCAATTAATTCAATAGTTATTCAATGTAAAGAAAATAATGACCTATTGAATTGTGGAAAAATATGACCATATATAAGGTATGAAAAATGAAGGAACACTGCAAAATTTGAGCGATTTTGAGAATAAATCTCTTTTAATTGTTGATGACGACAACCCTTTTAGAGAGAGATTAGCAAGAGC
>LUMI01001157.1_pt1 | contig 17819 bp, 39 predicted proteins | sample 729681 | NCBI WGS metagenome assembly LUMI01 (sample SAMN03860267, study PRJNA289734) | marine metagenome | biome: seawater column; feature: ocean; material: water; isolation source: Red Sea water column Station 34 - depth 10m | place: Saudi Arabia: Red Sea | collected 2011-10-15 | depth 10 m
GATGTTTACTTGTTTTTATTTTGCATTAATTATATTTTGAGGAGAGAGAAATGAATAAGAAGTTATTAGATAATTATGATAAGATGGTAGTAAAAGATACTGTTGCAGTGATACATTGTGCATTTGGTGATACACCACACACAGTTGCGATGGTATCAGTAGATAAAGGATTATTAGAAACAGAGAAGTGTGATAAAGCATTTATGTTGACAAACTCAATTGATAAAGCGTGGTGGGAAAACGAAGAAGTTACTCCGATGTTTCCTAATGAGGGTTGTCGATCAACAAGTGTAGGTGACCAAGTGTTAGTTGGTAATACAAAGTATGAGTGTTCGCCTTATGGTTGGGAAATAGTTACTTGATAAAAGTATACGACAATTTTCTACCAGACTACTTTGCAGATGATTTAGAAAATCTGCATACGAGTGACCGCTTCGGTTGGTATCTCAATCCGTCTACTATCGAACTTCCAGAAAAAGATGGTTGGAAAAAGTTTGATGATGATGGTACAATCTCTTGGGAGATGAATGGTATCAAACAATCGTTCTTGGATAAGAGAACAGTAAACTCACCACAGTTTACTCATGTATTTTATATTCAAGAGAGTGGTTCAATATCTGACCACACAAGTAAAGTAGAAAACGTATTGAAGTATATTGATACAAATACTAAAGAGTTGTATGTTGATAGAATAAAATCTAACTTGAATGTAAACTTAACAGATTACAAGGAAGAGAACTATCAACCACCACATAAGGATTCACCACTTGAGATATTTCAAAGTTTGTTATATTATGTCAATGACTCAGATGGTGATACCTACTTCTTTGATGAGAACTTAAATATTATAGATGTAGTAAGTCCGAAAAAGAATAGAGCGATAGTGTTTCCATCTAATATGATACACGCTGGTTCTAACCCCATCAAAAATGGTGTAAGAATGGTAATTAATTTTGTTTTTAGTGAAAAGAAAATCAAATTGGTAACAGAAGAGGATATAAAATGATTACAGAGTATGTTGCAAAACCAAACCTAAATAACAACATAGGTCTAAAGACCTTTTCGTTGGAGTCTGATGCGATCAAGTATCTTGAAGAATACACAGGCTACGAGATGTCTTTTGAGAAAAATAAAAAGACAGGCGAAAAGATTTCTGATTGGTACTTGATTGACAAGTTGGTAAAGGTAGAAAAGTAGTATGAAAACATGGGTGCTAATCACCACTATTTTACTTTCAACACCAGAGAAAGATTACTCTGGTGTTGTCATACATGAGTTCGATAACGAGATTGCTTGTGATATTGAACTCAAGAAACAAAAGAATGTGAACGTATTGTTCAGTGATATATTTGAGGTCAAGGTTGACTCAAGATGTGAGGAGAAAAAGTAATGAAAAATTTTTATCTAATTTTTATGTTAGTGTGTTTCATGGGTGGTATGTTGTTGTCTGCAAAGGCAGAGGAGAAAGAACCACTCATAATTGAGATGTTAAACAAACGTGGTAAAGAGAAAATGTTGTATGGTCAAGATGTGGTCAAGATTGAAGTTGGTCAAACAATCACATGGACACCAGACTCGAAAGGACATAACGTACAGTTTGTATCTGTTCCAGAGGGTGTAGAAAAAGTCAAGAGTAAGTTGAGTAAAGAGTTTTCATATACCTTTGAACAAGAAGGTGTTTATCTGTATGTCTGCACACCACACGCTAGTATGGGTATGATTGGAGTGGTAGTCGTAGGTGAGTCTGATGTAAATCTAGACGAAGTATTGAACTATAAGTTCAGAGGTAAGTCAAAGAAGAAATTTAAGAAGATTGCAAAATCACTAGAGGATGTGTGATGAGAGAAACAATTTATGATATGTGGAATAGTGTGATGAATGCAGATCACAATCCACTCAAACATATACCTAGTCTACAAACTAGACATATGATACTACAGATACTTGCATGGACATGGGCGAGTAGTTTCGCACTTGCATATGGTAGTCTGTGGATATGGGGGTTTTCAATGGTTGCACACTTGTGTATCATTGCGGCCATTGTTGTGACAGTTGCAACATTTGAAACTGCAAAAAGAAAACCACAAGTATTTGATGGATATAATGGTAGAAGTAATGGTGGAGAACACGAATGAAAAGTTATATTGATGCAACGATAGTTTATGCATTCATTATTGTGATGGTTGCATTGATACCAGCTTTTGGATTATTATGGGAGTTTTTTAAATGAGAAAGATAAAAGATATGTGGGAAAAGTCATATGGTGAGGGTACTAAGTTTGACTTAGACTATGGTAAACTCATAATCGTATTTCTTTGTATCTACATTGCAATAAAGGTAACCTAATGTTTACGATATACACAAAACCAGATTGTAATTATTGTGTGAGAGCAAAAGACTTATTGAACATGAAAGGTGAACCCTTTCTTGAGATTGACATATCAGAAAATGTTGATGCAAAGGAAAGATTGAAAAGTAAGGGTTTCAAAACTGTTCCACAAATATTCTATGCAGATGGTGAACACTTTGGTAATTACCAAACTCTGGAGAGAACATATGTATGAGTACAAATGTAAGATAAGAAAAGTAGTTGATGGTGATACAGTAGACGTAGATATTGATCTAGGGTTTGGTGTTTGGTTACGAAAGCAAAGAGTGCGACTCGTGGGTATTGATACACCAGAGTCACGAACAAAAGACTTAGAAGAGAAGAAGTATGGATTAGCTGCAAAAGAGTTTCTCACAAAATGGGTAACCTCTGGTGGTCTGACCATCAAGACAACAAAAGATGCGAGGGGTAAGTTTGGTCGCATACTTGGGGAACTGTGGTGTTTCAACACTAACGTAAATGAGAAGATGATTGAAGAACATCATGCAGTGCGATATACTGGACAATCTAAAAAGTATATCATGGAAGAACATTTGAAAAATAGGGAGTTAGTCAAACTATGACGGAACAAATCCAATCACACCCAAAATCATTCGTGGTAGAAAAATGGTTTGGGCCACAAACTGCAACTGTAGTGTTACCAGATGACGCTTTGGATGCACTATTGAAAATGACAGATGAAATCATTGACAATAAAAAATCATTATCACATGGTAATAGTCTTGCTGGAGTCATTGACAGTGAGTTACGAGTTTACAAATCTGATATGGAGAAGGCAGGAGTAGACCAACTACTTGAGTCTTGTGTCAAAAGTTACGTTGCACACTGCACAAAAGTACACGGATTTTTCAAAGAGGAATATTTGTTTGAAACAAGTGTAAATTCTGCATGGATAGTTTCTCAGTATGCAAACGAATATAACCCACTACACAATCACACTGGTTGTGAGATGAGTGGAGTTATATACTTGAAGACACCTAATGTAAAAGGTCGTAGAAATATTGAGTCAAAGAAAGGTAAGGGTGAAGGTGATGGTGATATAAACTTTGTTTACAACGCTGCTTCACAAAGAAACCAAGACGTATTCGAAAAAGGTCTTGTGCAGATAACACCCACGCCTGGTTTGATGTTATTGTTTCCGTCATATCTTTTACACACTGTATATCCATTTATCGGTGAGGGTGAGAGAAGATGTATTGCGTTCAACGCTACATACAGAATTACTAACAAGACACCAGACGGAACAGAGATTATCGCTGGTAATATGCAAGGTGTAAAAAATAATTACTTTTACTTTGAGGAGAAACCAAATGAGTAGTAGATTGATGAACCATGAAAGAGCATTACGAGAAGAAATAAATGTTCTCAAAGAGAGATTACAACCTCATGATACTGGACATATTCACACGACTATATCCACACTTGAGGAACGTGTAAAAGAAATCAACAAACTATTGGAGAAAAATAAAATAGATGAGTGATGTGAAAGAGGAAGCACTAGAGGAGGCGAAGAAGACTTACTCTGGGTTTCTAAAGTTTTTGAAATGGTTATCTATTGGTTGGATTGTGTTAACACTTGTAATGTGTTCTAATAACTTTTTAGAAGATGGAACTGGTGCGAAGTATGACCCATCGTGGAAAGAAGATTATATGAGTAATATGGAGATAGATGAATGAAACATTTTGGTAAAATAATTTGGGTAATGATGATCGTTGCAGTTATTCTAGGTGCAACAACTACTTATATGATAGGTAGTAGATTAGAACAAATGGAAACTAATATCAATGAAATCAACTCAATGTTGAAAGATATGACAAATGAATAATCAAGCATATCATAATAAAGGTTTTGGAGTTGCGTTTACTTGGATAATGGTATTGACAATGATTGTACCACTTATCGGTCTTATGTTCATAGATGATACATGGGATAGAGTTATCAATAAATATGTCGGTGCATGGACTTCTGAGTGTTGGCAGAATAGTAAACATGAACGAGTGTGTCGTGGAGACAACAATTGTAAATTTGGACGTAACTTCTGTATAGATGAAGTTTATAGATGGAGAGTAAAGTGAAAATATTAAGTAGAATAAAAATACCAGAATTTTGTATGTCACATTGGTTGTTGAGAATACCACTTGCAATCATATTCATACAACAAGGTTTGATGAAGATACCAGTGGATATAGAAGAAGCTGCATCATATGGTTTATCATATCTTGTCTGGTGGTTCGTAACATATGGTGAATTACTTGGTGGTCTAGGTCTTATCATTGGTGGTCTAATCAAGACACCAAACTGGATGCACTATATGATAGGACATAATATCCTAGAACCTTATGGAGATGCGATTACACGTTTCAGTGGTATTGTATTGTGTTGTATCATGACAGGCGTTATCTGGATAGGTGACCCAGAGAGTTTTGTTGATGTATTACTCTATGACAATCTTCATGTGTTATTATGGGTCGGTGCATTGTTCTTTGCACTTAGAGGTAATAACGCAAAATGATATATGGATATATACTCATTATGGTTATTATGTTACCAACTGGTGACATTGATAGTCGTGCAGTTGATTGGTTTGAAGACCCATACGAATGTGTAGAGATGGCTCAGTATCAACATGAAAATCATGAGTCACCATTAGGTATAGGGTTTACTTGCATAGAAGATGTTTACCCATCACAACAAGGAGAGAATGATGGATAAGTTTCCAACAGAAGGTCAAGGACTTTTTCTTATGATTGCAATATTTTTTGGTGGGACATTTCTACTCAATGTAATAGTGCATGGATTTTTTATGTCATGACTCGTTTTCTGGTTCTTGAACATGAGGGTCAAAGACCAGATCGTAAAGCAAAAGTTTATCATGTTACAGACATAGATGATAACTACGAAGTACATTTACTAGAGAATGATGAGTTGGTAGAGATGCGTATTTACTACAAGTCAAGTCGTGCATGGGGTGAAACAACTGCGATTGACACAGCAGAGAAATGGTGTCTGGGGTTAATACATTGAAAGTAGATTTAGTAGACAAGATGGGAAGTGACCTAACAGTGGTCAATGCAGCTCGTGTGTCTTTTGCAAAGAAGTCTGATTGGGATCATTCTATACCATTTGCAGAGGGAAACGTACTCAAGGACTCAGATACACGACTTATCAAGTATCTTGCAAAACACAATCACTGGAGTCCATTTGCACACGCATCATTACAGTTTCGTATCAAAGCACCCATATTCGTTGCAAGACAGTTGGTAAAACACCAAGTGGGTCTAGTGTGGAACGAGATATCCAGACGATATGTTGATTCCGAACCAGAGTTTTATGTTCCGAAAGTCTGGAGAAAAAGACCACCAGACAGTATCAAACAAGGGTCAGACGAAACAGATACCATCACATATGGTATCGAAGGTACGATGATGTTTGTCACACAAACCTATCAGAATCTACTGAGTGAGGGAGTTGCACCAGAGATGGCGAGAATGGTTCTTCCACAGAACCTATATACAGAGTGGTATTGGAGTGGAACTCTCTATGCATTTTCAAGAGTCTGCAATCTGAGGTGTGCAGAAGATACACAATCAGAAACGAGAATAATTGCAGATGGAATACAAGATATATGTGCAAAGGAGTTTCCAGTAAGTTGGAGAGAATTATTTGATGCTTGATTTATTTCGTCATTTGAGAATACACACAAAAAAGAAAGATGCACCAGAGGAGATGGATTTCCCAGAGATGTATCTTATGAGATAATTTTGAAAGAAAGAAAAAGATGCAATGTTATAATTGTGAATCAGAACTTACATGGGGCGGTGACCATGATATAGAGGAATTTGACCATGTGGATGAACACAAGGTAGTGACAAATCTCACTTGTCCAAACTGTGCAACATTCGTATTGGTCTACACACCGAAGTCACATTTTGAAAAGGAGAAAGATAATGGAAAGACTTAATTTTTTATTCATAGGTATTGCACTATCAATGTTTATATTGGTATCTGGTTGCAATACACCATATATCACAAAGGACGGAGAACGTCTACTCTCAAACTCAGTAGTGGGTTGTGCAGTGGGTCAAGTGTTCTTTGACGATTGTAAAGCAGGTGCAGTAATCGCTGGTGGTGCGACTATCATTGATGACCAAACCAAGTAATGGAAGTATTACCTACTTTCTCAAAGATTATATGCAGTACTGAACTAAATTTATCTGAGAAAGAATTTACCATAATAGAGGACTATCTGTGGAAACTAGAACTGTTTCATACAGATGAACACGTTGCTGTCGCAACAGACGATAAGTTTGTTTTGCGACACCCAACACTTAAATTCTTACATGATAGAATCATGGGAGAGTTTAATCGTCTGAATGACGAACATCTCAAGTATGAGAATAAGTTTGTGATAAACACATCATGGTATACACACAGTAAGCCTGGTCAGTACGCAAGTTTTCACAATCATTCAAACTGTATGTTTAGTGGTGTGTTCTATGTCAAAGTTCCAGAAAACTCTGGTGATATAGAGTTTGACTCACATTCTGGTAACACGTTTCAACCACGTTCATCAGAACCTAACATATTCAACTCAAGAAGTATCAAGATAAAACCAAGTAAGGGTAAATTACTATTTTTTGACTCTAATATATATCATGAGATAAAGAGAAATGAGTCTGACCAAGTTCGTGTCAGTATCGCATTTAATCTTTTACCTATAGGTGACTTGGGTTATTTTGACTCGCATCTGAAACTAAACTTTGACGACTCTGGATTTACTATATGACATTTGGTGGTGCTGGAAGTGATATTATCAACGATAGGGTTGAGGTGCATGAATTGTTCCCTACACCAGTTTATCTGGTGAACTTGAGTACGATCAGAGAACATGAGTACAAAGAGAGTGAACTCTATCAATCAATCAAAAGAGTAGACAACGTAGGTAACGTAAGTAGTGAAGACAAACAGGTCTTGAACATGAAATGTTTCTCAAGAGTAAAGTTTGAGATTGACCGACATCTAAAAAACTACTACGAAATTATTCACAGTCCTATAGATGATGTAAACCCTTATGTAACGCTGTCTTGGTTGAACTGGACAAAGGACAATCAGTTTCATCACTATCACGCACACCAGAACAGTTTAGTATCTGGTGTATTTTATATTGAGTGTGAGGAGTCTGATAGTATAACATTCAACTTGGATAGATACAGACCTATACTGATTGATACCGACAAACCAAACCCTTTCAACACATTTAAGTACACACTTCCTTTACAGAAACACGATTTGGTTCTGTTTCCATCATCACTCATTCATGGAGTAGATGACAAACCAGAGAATGACAAAGAAAGAGTAAGTTTATCGTTCAACTCGTTTATCAAGGGTACGATAGGTAGTGAGATAAATTCAACAAAGTTAGAACTATGACACAAGAATATTTTGAGTATTGGAAGTTTAACAATGTGGTCAGTCCAGAGGATTGTAAGAAACTGATTAGTCTTGGTGACGAAAGATGGGATAGTGCAGTTGTAGGTTACAAAGAGGACGATACAAACGAGAACAAGACAATACGAGAGAGTGAAGTTGTATGGGTCAGAGATACAAACTGGAAAGACTTTTTCTGGAAGTTCATGCACCACATGAATATAGAGTCTGGTCTTAACTTTCAGATAGATGGAGTAGACCACTTGCAGTTGACCAAATATGTTGCACCATCTGGTCACTACGACTATCACATTGATGGTAACGGATACACAGAGGGAAACTCAAAGGTAAGAAAGATATCTATGACTTGTCTACTCAATGATGACTTTGAGGGTGGTGACTTTAACTTTCGTATATCAAAGGAATATACAGTTTCTATGAAACAGGGCGATGTGATATTCTTTCCATCATACTTTCCACACAAAGTTACACCTGTGACAAAGGGTACACGATACTCACTTGTCGCATGGTTCGTAGGAAACCCATTGACATGACAAACATAGGGTGGACACATTTTAGAGATAAGATTGACTTGGAGTGGATGCGTAATGCAGTGTTCCCACCAGAGAAGTTGAGTGAGTTTTACAGGAACACCAAGAGTAACTTCATGCATTGTCCTGCTCACGCAAACTTTCTAAAAAACTATTGGGTTATCAAATCACCATTTGACTTGAGTGTCAAGTATGACAGACAGACAGACTCATATCAGATAGACCAGACACAAAAGTTTGCAGATGACTTTCTGATACCAAGAGGTGGAGAGTTCACAGAGAGTGACCATGCATTGTGTTCTATACATTTGTCTTATCTGTTTGTTGCAGATGAACCTGTATGGATTTCAGTTCTACCACCATTTCTACATGGTGATGTACCAAACACACGACTCATCTGTGGTACATATAATATATACAACTGGCAGAGACCGATAGATTTTTCTTTCGAAATACTGGACGACAAGAAATCTGTAGATATCAAGAGAGGTCAACCACTCATGTATGTGTCCTTTGCAAGTAAGAGATTGAACGAAACATTTAGAATGAAAGAGATAGAGATGAATGACGAACTAGTCCGAATAGTCAAGTCTTGTTTACCATCTAAGTATTTCAATAAAGGTATGTTAGGTTGGGCGATGCACTTGATAGGTAACAAGAATAGACCAAAGAGGTTAGTCAAATGAAAACACTTGCGTGGGTATTAGTAATACTAAATCAATCAGAAGTAATAACTGATGGTGAGTTGTTATATCCAAGTTTACAGAAGTGCGAGATGTATGAGAAAAAAGTTAACAGACCACTACAGAAGATACAACGATACACCTATTCTGCATATTGCAGACCAGAGGTAATAGATAAGGTAGAAGAATAATGGGATTATTCAGTTGGGGTGGAAAACCCATCAAGTTAGAAACACTTGAAAATACACACAAAAAACTAGACAGAGAGATACGCACGTTGCAGAAGATGAATAAAGTATCTGGAGCTCATGACCATGAGATTACAGAGAAAAAGAAACAGAAACTTACAATCAAGGACGAGATAGAACGTATGAATAAACACTTCAATGGTAAGTCGTATGTAAAGGATGGTATAGAGAGTGACTTCTAGATACCGATTATTTCTAGGTCATTATCGTGCGTTGCGTAAGTATCGGAAACCACAATCTTTTTTCCGAATGATACTATCCCAATATCCGCTTGGTGCATATCACCCAAGTTATTCAATGTGGAACTGTGCAATCTGGGCTTGGAGTAATAGTAAAACACACAACGTAGATGGGAGTTATTTGTGATGAATATAGTAGAATATCTTAACAATGGTGGTATATACGTCAACAATAATTTCCTTTCCGAAGACGAGTATAACAAGGTTGTAGAAGAAGTCAAGAGTATGGAACTACGACCCACATACCAACCAGAGAATACCTTTTATGGTAGTCGTTTTGAAGCATTTCCCTGTTACGAAACAGATTATTTCTCACGCATCAAGTCCAACATACTGATTACATTCAAACTACAGATAGAAGAACTCTTTGGAGAACCCTTTCATAAGTTCGATATGAAACTCAGAAAGACACTTACGGAAGAGGTGCGTAGGTCTGCACAGAACCACAAGTATGGTATTACTCATGTAGACCAGAGTGGATATGCTGGTGTATTCTATTTCAGTCAGTCAATCAACGGAGGGACTGCGTTCTTTCGTAATACATTTGACCGATACCCAGACATAGAAATAGGTGCATTACCGAACCGATTAGTCATATATCCAGCGTCATATCCACACGCACCATGCACAGATTTCAACACAGAAGATAGATATTCACTTGCAATGTTCTTTGACACGAAACTCACATGGGGTGATAAATGAAGATAATAGACGACTTTCTACCCTCAGAACAACTAAAAACACTACAAGATACCATCATTTTCGGTGAAACATTCCCTTTCTATCTCAACTCTCATCTGAATAATACCGACATGGAATCGGATTTTTGGGAGTGGTATGGGTCACATTTGATATACAATACACCACATGAACACATATATCACCATGTAGTAGTCAATCAAATGGGTAAAGGTAGAGTAGGTATCAACGAGAGAAGTTACTACAATCTTGTATGGAACGAGATATTCTCAAAGAAGATAGACGTAAAGAAACTACTCAGAATAAAGGCTAACTTCTATCCACATACTGAAACAGTCAAGGAACATTCATCACACGTTGACTATGACTTCTCACACGCTGGTGCAGTATATAGTTTAAATACTTGTGATGGGTATACACGCATAGGAGAAGAGATAGTAGAGAGTATAGAGAATAGAATGGTATTCTTTGATGCAAGTGAACTACATAACAGTACAACCACATCAAACGCAAAGGGAAGATTTAACATAAACTTCAATTTTCTATGAGAGAATTATTCAAGACATGGATGTATGCACTAGGGAGTTACTCAGATGACAAGACACAACCCTATGACAAGTATATGGTTATAGTGCGAAGTGCATGGGTATTGTTGCACATAACAACCTGTCTGTTCATTATCGTAGGTAACGGACGAATATTGGGACTGTGGTAGATGAGAAGAGGTAAACCAGTGGACGCAAGAACGTATATAGAGATGCGAATAGAACAACTCAAACAGGAGAGAACCAAGTCTAACGATAAGATGACACGAATGTGGTTATGGAAGTGTGTAGATGAACTCAGATATGTACTACAGGTAATGGATAAGAAAGATAATAATCAGGAAGAGAGTATAAGTGCATATGGACATCTAAGAAGAAAGATACAAGAGTGAAGATTATACTCATACTTGTACTGTTATCGAACCACTTTATAGTAGACGAAGAGATGGTCAGAACAAGACCCACAGGAGGATATCGGAAAGAATATGGTACTTGATGGTATTTTGTGGTATTTTCGGACACTAATAAAAAAGGTATGAAAAAACATAGAGTTGTTGTGTTCTTACTTTGCAGTCTATCGTCAAAAATTATTTTCATTTAGGGGTTGACAAACGGAAACGAATCAGATACACTGTAAGACAGAGAGTAGCGTCTGTTGATATGGACTTCGGTCTTTCCCTCATTAACTGTAGTAAAACCGCTCCCTTTCTAACTACGCAATGGGTGTCCGATCATGAGGACTCAACTGTTGGGGATGGTGTAGGATAGAGTAACGACAGTTTTACATACAACAAAAATAAAACCCAGACTGATGAGCTATCGCATAACAAGTAGGTCTGGGTTTTTTTATTTAAATTAGACGCATAATCTACATTATGTTATTTTTTTATTTACTTGACAAATGGTGCGAACTTGTGTATACTAGTAGTGTAGTTAATAGAGAGGTGATTCGAAATGTTGTAGATATGCTTTGATATGGTAACCCAGGCAACCCCAGATGAGGTGGGTCATTCGATAAAGGAGTGATTCGCAAGAGTAGTCTGGGGTTGACTTGTATCTGGGGTAGGTGATTCGTTTTGAGCTTATACCCCCTAAAACTGTGTTGTGTTTTGCAATCTATAAATGCAATAAGTATCCAGAGAGTTTTTTCAGAGTACCCCCCCCTAAAACTGAGAGTGATTCGTTTTACCTTCCCTAGATAAATACTTGACACCTATTGCGAATCATGGTATAGTAAGAATATGAGATTAATGACTGACGATTATATTATGTGTATAACAAGTGTTCCCTTAGAGGAACCAGCTGACATCTATTGTAGGTGCAGTAGTAGACTTGAAGTTTCTTTCATTGTTTCTCATAGATAAGGAGATAATATGGACGTATATCGAAACGCAGAACGTGAGAAGAAACTTGCAAAGAAATCTCTAATAGAATTAGAAGACGAACTGTGGCAACTAAACCAACTGACAAAACTAAACAAAGACACACGCAATCGTAAATCTCGTTTGGAGAGAGTAGTCGCAGTAAAAAGGTTTGCATTACAGAAAGTACAAGAGAAGATTGCGAGAGAGGTTGAGAAGAATATGTCAGACAAGTTACCAGAGGTTACAGGTAAATGAAAAATGATATAAATGACTTACACCTACGATTTGTACAGTTAGTCATGGATATGAAGAAAGAAGGACATGACCCACTTGCAATTGCTGGGTGTATGTTAGCAGGTGCAGTACAGATGTATCAATCAGAGTTGGGTATGCAAACAACGTCTGATTTGTTAGATCAGATCGCAAATGGTAGTGATGATGATTATGATATCGGTATCAGTACGGAGAAAGAGACAATACATTGATGGAGATATATTATGGGGTTGATGCCCGTTTATTATACAACCACAAAACTCAGTGGTAAAAGAAAGAGTTCAATCAGAAATCAGAGATTAAATGCAGACCATGAGAAGTGGTTGAGAAGTATGGGTATAGATAAACCCTTTAAACGTAAGACAGAAAAATTAGCGGTCGAGCGAGCGACTCGTTCTGAGAGATATCGGAGTGTAGGGAATGGTATCGGTAATGGTTTCGTGAAGACGACTTCTGCGATAAGTGGTGACTATATCGTAGGTCAAGCATACAACAAAGGTAATCTAGTTGTACTAAGTAAAGAAGATGCGAAAGACGAGAGTACTGGAAAGAGAAGATGATTAAAGTATTTCGTGACCAACTAAATGGTGACCTATGTAAAGATTTTCTAAAAGAGTTACAAAGTTCTGAGTATGTAAAACATATGTGGTCTGATGGTGGAGAACAGACAGGTTCTACCGATACAGACTTTGACATGACATACCATGTAATGAAAAAACATGATGAGTTGATGGGTATACTTTACTACACCATTAAAGACTATATCACAGAGTTGGACATGGATTGGTTTACAGGTTGGAACGGATACTCACAACCTCGTTACAATCGTTATACCAAGAATACAAAAATGAATATGCACTGTGACCACATACACACATTGTTTACTACAGACGAAAACCCAGAACCAAAAGGTATTCCTATACTGAGTATAGTGGGTTTACTCAATGATGACTTTACAGGTGGAGAGTTTGTCATAGGAGAAAAGAAGATACATCTAACAAGTGGTGACGTAGTTGTCTTTCCATCTAACTTTATGTTTCCTCACAAAGTAAATACTATTGACAATGGTGAGAGATATTCTTTCGTAAGTTGGGTTTGGTGATGGACGACTTTCGTGGTAAGTTTTGGGTATTTGATGATGTCATTGATAAGGAGTATCAAGAAAGAATTAAGAATACACTTCTATCACATGAAACAAATTGGTTCTACAATCATAACATCAATATCAATTCAGACATAGAACCTAGACCATGTTTCTCACACAGATACTTTGAGTCGGAGTATGACTTACATACTGCAACAGGAACACATTACATTGAACGAGAACGAAGTTACTTACATGATATGTTAGTACCTATGATAGATGCATCATGTAAGAGTGTAGAGTATGATTACAAATATATTATACAAGGTCGGTCTTTTCTACAGTTACCACTCAAGGGATTGTCAGACGAACTTGATATCAATCATGTGGACAGAACAGAAAATCATCTTGTGATACTTTACTATGTAAAGGACTCAGATGGTGATACTATCATCTATGAGAACAGATATCAAAATAAATTTATGCCTGGTTACTACACAAAAGACGAAGAAGAGAAAACAATAGAGTTGCAAAGAGTATCACCAAAACAAGGAAGAGTAGTAATCTTTGATGGTGCATTCTATCACACAGCAGAACAACCACAGAAAGATGTGCGACTTATAATTAATTATAATGTTATCTAAACAATTACACATTCATGTCGTTTATAAATAGATAGGTAAGGATAGAGAGATGCAAATAGGAACAGTTACAAATCAATATATAAACAACTATCATAATACTGCGTCTGTCCAAACCTACAATGCACAACAGGATATGTCGGAAACACGATTGATGGAATATCATCAAGAACAATATCGTGAACAACAGAGATGGTTAGCATACATATTGATGATGCAGTTTTTCGCAAAAGAAAATATGTGGTCACTATTGAACCAGATGCGTATTCATAGGACTCTCGACATCTCAGCCTGATGGCAAAGAAAACTCCCCCAGTAGAATATATACCAGACGGGCCAATCATGTCCCTTCTCAAGAAACCTCAACTCATGTATGTCAAGAGTGAGAGGTCTACGTTTATGACCAAAAGAAAAATAAATGAAGAGATAATGAAAGATTGGAAGAAGTCAACTGCGTCAATGCCAATCTGTTGTGGTCGATATATAAAGTAATGAAGAATATAATTGTTGTGGGTGGTGGTAGTGCTGGTGTCATGTCAGCATATACTTTAAAAAAAGTTTTCCCAGAAAAGAATATTACTATACTTGAAAGTGAGAACGTACCAACTGTCGGTGTCGGAGAGAGTACGTTAGGTGGTATCAATCAATGGATGTCTATGGTTGATTTACACGAAGAAGATTTTATGAAAGAGTGTAATGGTTCACTCAAGATGAGTATTCGTTTTGAGAACTTCTATCAGAAAGGTGATGGTGGGTTTCACTATCCTTTCGGTAGACCAGACACCTCCGACAGTATTGCAAATCTAAACGACTGGTATTTCAAAAAGATATTATACCCAGACACACCTGTTACAGATTACGCATTGACTCACTATCCTATGATGTCACTTGTCAATAACAATACCATACTTACTGATGAGATGAACAAGACACTTCAACTGTGTCCAGAACTTTACTCCTACAAGAAAGATGTTGCGTATCATTTTGATGCAGTGATGTTTGCAAACTGGTTGAAGAAAAGATTTGAAGATATCGGTGGGATTGTTGAGAAAGGTGATATCAAAATCGTTAAAGAAAGCGATAATGGTATCGACACGATAGTTACAGACAAACTGAAGAGATACACCGCTGACTTGTTCATTGATTGCACAGGTTGGAAGTCTTTACTTCTTGGTGGAACTTTGAAAGAACCATTTGATAGTTACGCAGATATGTTACCAAACAACAAAGCGTGGGCGACACATCTACCATATACAAACAAAGAGAAAGAAATAAAACCATACACAAACTGTACTGCACTTGACAATGGTTGGGTATGGAATATTCCCCTGTGGAGTAGAATGGGTACAGGATATGTTTACTCTGACAAGTATGTAAGTGATGATGATGCACTAGATGAGTTCAAAAAATATCTAGGTAGAGATGATTTAGAGTATAGAAAACTTACAATGAGAGTTGGACTGCACAAAAGAATATTTGTCAAGAATGTTTGTGCGATAGGATTGTCTGCTGGTTTCATAGAACCACTTGAAAGTAACGGACTATTGAGTGTGCATGAGTTTCTTGTTAGACTTGTAAAGATACTAAGAGATAGACCTGTAGTTTCAACTTTTGTCAAAGACCAGTTCAACGCAAACTGTAAAAAGTTTTTTAGAGAGTTTGCAGAGTTTGTTGCATCGCACTATGCGTTGTCAATCAGAGATGATACAGAGTACTGGAGAGATATACAAAAAAGAGATTATGGAGTAGAGAGTAGTATCAAAAGATTAGACAGTACGTTTCAGAAAATAAACGAGTGGAGTTTTGATAACTTTCACTACCCTAATTTATCTGGAATGAATTGTATTGCAGCTGGTATGAACTTTCACCCTACAGACGAACACACACTAAAGTATGGGACTCGTGAGAGTGACCTAAATATCTTTAGTGACAAGTGGAACAAAAGAGTAATACAATTAGAAAGAAGAAAGAAAGAGTGGGATACGAAGGCGAAGAAATGTCCTAGTCTTTATCGACATTTGAAAAAGTTGCACATAAGGAGTATATGATGAGTGGTTATCAACACAAGGCAAAGTTTTCTAGAGAGATGAAGAAGAAGTTCTTCTCAGTTTGTGTAGATGATTTTTTTCTCAACCCAGATAAAATTAGAGAGTGGGGACTGTCGTTAGATAAAATTCCTAGTGGTGATGGTGCATGGCCTGGAGTAAGAAGTGACGAACTGTTCAAAGTAAACGATGTAGTCAATCAACATATCATATGTAAGATACTGTCTGCATACTTTGACATGAGTTATGTTAACTTTGGTTGGACACATAGTAATGCGTGTTTTCAACAAATACCTAAGATGTCTGTCAATGAGGGTTGGGTTCATCAAGACACAAGTGCAGACAAAGGTGATATAGATTTAGCAGGACTGATATACCTCACACCAGATGCAGACCCAAATGGTGGAACGTCATTGATGAGAGTGAAACCAGAATATAAAAACAAATTAGTTTCTAAGACTAATCCAGAGAAACATTTTTATTATACAGGTGGTGAAATATCAGATGAGGATTATACTGCAGCTCTCAAAAGAAATAACGATAAGTTTTACGAAACTGTTAGGTTTCAGAATATCTATAACAGATTGATAATTTATGATGCACAGGAGTTTCACAGAGCGAATAGTTTTGATGTTGGTGATAGTGATAGACTTACACTTGTGTTCTTCATAGGTGGTATCAATAGTGACACATTACTACCTAGAGAACGAGTTGTCAATGAGGACTTTGATGCAACTATAGAGTCTGCGATTAAGTTGAAGACATGGAAATAAAAAACTACTACGAACCTTTTCCTTACATCATCATAGATGATTATTATGATGAGGGTGAACTCTCTTTGATATGGGAAGAGTTGAACTTTCTTTGTTACCCCACTAAGTTACGAAGAGCGACTGCAAAGAGTGGTGGGGCTCAAACACCAGAGGGAACACTACTTAAGTTAAATTATCATTCATATCTAGATGGATTATATGCGTTCAGAGATATGTCAAACATACTGATGGTCAACAGAAAATTATTTGGAAATGGGTATGAGATATTTCGTCAACACGACTCATGGTTTTTTAAAAACTTACACATCAACAAAGACAATACACAAGTAGGATACTACGAAGAGAATGATGAATATAAAACTCACATAGACTCTTCTACTGTTACATCTCTTACATGGTTGTATAAAGAACCAAAGAGATTTACAGGTGGTGATTTAATTTTACCAGACTATGACATAGAAATAAAATCATACAACAACAGAACTTTCATATTTCCATCATTTATTAAACACGGAGTTGTGCCTGTCAAGATGGAAGAACAATATAGGAATACCAAGAGTGGTAGATTCTGTATTAGTCAATTCGGTCAACTCGACATGACCACAGTGATGCCCCCATGATAGACTATATTATATTTTATTTTCTTTGTTACGTTGTGGGTAATCTATCTTACACTGCACTCACTTACAAAGCAATTAGCACCACAGAGTTCGTTCTTCTTTGGGTACTTCTTTTATTTACTTTCACTCTATAACTGTTCTTCTCTAAGTCGTTATTATAAATAGTATTGCGAGTTAGAGAGAGGTACGTTAATGATTGATCCAGTAACAGCACTAGGTGTTGCAACCACAGCGTTC
>LUMI01001044.1_pt1 | contig 17816 bp, 12 predicted proteins | sample 729681 | NCBI WGS metagenome assembly LUMI01 (sample SAMN03860267, study PRJNA289734) | marine metagenome | biome: seawater column; feature: ocean; material: water; isolation source: Red Sea water column Station 34 - depth 10m | place: Saudi Arabia: Red Sea | collected 2011-10-15 | depth 10 m
TGCTTGGTGGGCAAAGGATGCTTCTGACGCGAAGTATAAACTTTTCCCTATTCCAAAGGATCAGCTAAATGCAAATCCTAAGTTGACTCAGAATCCTGGTTACTAGTAGATTATATTTAGTTAAAATATATCTTAAGATTAAAGCAAGCGATTTTATCGCTTGCTTTTTTTTTATCTTTGTCTTAAGATCTCATGAGAAAGATAATTATACTATTCCTTTTAATATTTGGTGCTATCTCTTGTAATACCAATAAAGAAAATACTTTATTTGAATTATTATCAAATTCAAAAACCAATATTAATTTCCAAAATAATCTTAACTATACAGAAGAACTAAACCCTTACACTTATCGTAACTTTTATAATGGTGGAGGAGTAGGAGTCGGGGATTTCAACAATGATTCGTTACAAGATATATTTTTTACTGGTAACCTTGTGTCCAACAAATTATATCTAAATAGAGGTAATTTCAATTTTGAGGATATTACCGAAACATCCGGTCTAAATTCTGAGGGAATATGGAGTACTGGTGTAAGTGTTGTAGATATTAATCATGATGGATATCTCGATATATATGTTTGTAAATCAGGTCCACCTGGAGGTGAAAGAAGAAATAATGAACTCTTTATAAATAATGGAGATTTAACTTTTACTGAAAGTTCAAAAGATTACGGATTGGATAATGAGGGTTTATCTACTCATGCAGCTTTTTTCGATTTTGATAATGATGGGGATCTAGATTGTTATCTTCTTAATAATACTATTAAATCTATTGGTATAGGACTAGATATGGTAAAAGATTTAAGAAAAATTGATAGTGACCAAGGAAATAAATTACTAAGAAATGATGATGGATATTTTGTAGATATTTCTAAAGAAGCAGGTATTTATACAAGTGATATTGGCTTTGGTTTAGGAGTTACAGTTGGTGATATTAATTTAGATGGTTGGTCTGATATGTTTATATCTAATGATTTTTTTGAGAAAGACTATTTGTATATAAATAATAGAGATGGTTCATTTTCCGAATCAATCGAAAACTATCTAAATGAAATATCAATGGGGTCTATGGGCGCTGACATGGCGGACCTTAATAATGATGGCTTTTCTGAAATATTTGTTACAGAAATGTTACCTGATAGACATGATAGAAGAGTATCTAAAGCTGTTTTTGATAGTTGGGATAAGTATCAGTTTTCATTAAATCAAGGTTATTTTCATCAGTTTAATAGAAATGCTTTACAGCTTAATAATCAAAACAATTCTTTTTCAGAAATATCAAGAATTACAGGTTTAGACGCTACAGATTGGAGCTGGGGCGCATTAATATTTGATATGGATAACGATGGGAATAAAGATGTATTCGTCGCAAATGGTATTTATAAAGATTTACTTGATCAAGACTATGTTAATTTTCTTGCTAACCCATCAATTATTTCTAACATGATACAATCAGAAGAAGAGCCAGTAAAAAAGTTAATTGATATGATTCCGAGTGAACCTCTATCTAATTTTGCTTTTAAAAATTTTGGTTCTTTGAAATTTGATGATGTTTCAAAAGAATTCGGTTTAGATAACAAGACTTTTTCAAATGGTTCTGCATACGGTGATTTTGATAATGATGGTGACTTGGATTTAGTTGTTAATAATGTAAATATGATATCAAATATTTATGAAAATAAATCTACAAATAACTGGATCTCTTTTTCTTTTGACTCCTCTTCAAAAAATAAATTTGGGATAGGAAATAAAGTATTTATATTCACTGAGAAGGGACTTCAGTTTCAGGAGTTGTCTCCGATGAGAGGTTTTCAATCTTCAGTCGATTATCGTTTATATTTTGGTCTTGATAAAATTTCAAAAATTGATTCAGTTAAAATAATATGGAATAATAATCAAGAATCAATTTTAAAAGACCTTAAAATAAATTCTCATCATATAATAAATGAAGATATTATTTTAAAACGTCAAAATATCAATATAAATAAAGAAAACAAACCGTTTTTAATACCCTCAAATAAAAGAATAAATTATACACATATTGAAAATAATTTTGTTGATTTTGACAGAGAAAGGCTTTTATTTAAAATGAATTCTAGTGAAGGTCCATGTCTTTGTTCCGCAGATTTCAATCAAGATGGATTAGATGATTTATATATTGGATCAGCTAAAAATCAAGTTTCAAAAATTTATTATCAAACAACTGAAGGAAATTTTCAGGAATACACTAAACCGTTTGAAAAAGATTTGTCATCCGAAGATGTTAATTGTATAGCAGATGATTTTAATGGTGATGGTAGAATCGATTTAATTGTTGCAAGTGGTGGAAGTGAATATTCAAGCTTTTCTCCAGAATTAAGAGATCGTCTCTATTTAAATACTGGAGAAATGAACTTTAATAAAATAGATAATGCATTTTCATCAATTACAACATTTGAAAGTACTTCTACTATTTCTTCTGATGATATCGATAAAGATGGAGATCTTGATTTATTTATTGGAACAAGGTTAAATCCTGGATCTTATGGAACTCAAACACAAAACTTTATTTTATTGAATGATGGAAATGGGATTTTTACTAATGTTACCGACCAATATTTAAGGAGTAATAATTTAGAAATGGTAACAGATAGTGAATTTGTAGACATTGATAATGATGGAGTAAATGAGTTAGTTGTTGTAGGAGAATGGATGCCAATTTTAGTTTTTAAAATTTCAAATAATAAATTTCTTGATATTTCAGATTCTCTTGGTTTATCAAAAACTAATGGACTATACAATGAGATTCATTCAGCTGATTTAAATAATGATGGATATAAAGAACTTATACTTGGAAATTATGGACTCAATTCAATGTTTAAAGCATCAATTGATAAGCCTTTGACCCTATATGTAAATGATTTTGATAGAAATGGTAGATCAGAACAGATACTAGGAATGTACTATGGTGACAATCTATATCCTATTGTTCAACTAAAAGATTTATGGATGCAGTTACCTTATTTAAAGAAAGAATATTTAAAGTTTGAAAGTTATAAGAATAAAAAGATGATTGACTTGCTTGATGAGTCTGCTATGGAGGGAACAAAAATTTTAGAGGTATATAATCTTGCTTCATTAGTATTGAGAAATGAATCTGGAATTAAATTTGAAGTTGATACTTTACCTTTTATGGCTCAGATATCATCCATATATAGCATACTTTCAGAAGATATAAATAATGATGGGCATAATGATTTAATATTGGGAGGTAATCTTTCTGAGATTAAACCTGAGTTTGGTCCAAGTAAGTCAAGTTATTCTTCCTTATTTTTTGGTAACAAAGACGGTAAATTTGAGTATATAAATTCAAATAAATCTGGAATTTTTATAGATGGTGATTTAAGAGATTTAACTAAAATCAAGATAAATAAAAAAGACAGTTATATTTTCTAGGAGTAAAATTTGGTATGACATCAAAAGATTTTTATGCACACTGTTGGGATTTAAACAAAAGACAACTGATAACGCAAGGACCATCAAATAATTCAGTTAGATATTATCTACCCACTGAATCAGTTGGTCAAAAAATAGAAATGTTATTTTATCCTGTATTTGATAATGATATCGTATATGAAGTAAACTCTACTTTTTCTTATACTGGTTGGGCACCATGGAATAAAGAAACGGATTCAGAGTATTTAATTGAAGAAGTTAGAGATATATTGTCAAACTGGTATAGCACAAAGTTTTTTGAAATTAAAAATCCAAAAAACAATAGTATTCTCTATGCTACTGTTAATGGCAATAGAAGAATAGCTATTACTAAGGTTAGTGAAAGAGAAGTTCGAGCACGATATACTGACCTAACAGTTGAAAAAAATAATCAGAAGTGAGAAATTCTTATATAGTATATATCATATTAGTCTTCCATTTTTCTTGTACAAATTCAGAAACGAAATTATTTGAAAAGCTTTCTTCTTTCAGAACTGGCATTGACTTTGAAAACAATCTCACATTTAAGGAAGACTTTAATATTTTTACTTACAGGAACTATTATAATGGTGGTGGGGTAGGTCTTGGTGATATTAATAATGATGGTTTACTTGATATTTATTTTACTTCTAATCTTAATAAGAATAAACTTTATCTCAATAAAGGTGATTTTCAGTTTGAAGATATAACTGATGTTGCAGGTGTTGGAGGAGAAAAGTCATGGAGTACAGGTGTAAGCTTAGCTGATATAAATGCTGATGGATTTTTAGATATTTATGTTTCAAATTCAGGTGACATAAAGGGTGATAATAAACAAAATGAATTATTTATAAATAATGGTGATTTAACTTTTACTGAGATGGCCAACGAATATGGCCTAGATGATAAAGGATACTCAACGCATGCAGCTTTTTTTGACTTTGATAGAGATGGGGATCTCGATTGTTATTTACTTAATAACTCCTATAAAGGAGGATTCAGAATTACAAGTATTGGAAAAGATCAAAGACCAGTTAGAGATGAAGTAGGAGGTGATAAATTATTTGAAAATGATAATGGAAAATTTATTGATATTAGTGAAGAAGCTGGAATTTATGGAAGTGTAATTGGTTTTGGTTTAGGTGTTACGGTAGGAGATGCTAATAATGATGGTTGGATGGACATTTACGTTTCAAATGACTTTTTCGAAAGAGATTACCTCTATATAAATAATCAAGATGGAACATTTTCTGAAAATCTTGAGACTATGATAAAAAGTATTAGTGCCGCTTCTATGGGTGCTGATATGGCTGATATTAATAATGACGGGTTATCAGAAATTTTTGTAACAGATATGTTACCACAACCTGATGAAAGGATAAAAACAGTTACTACATTTGATAGTTGGGATAGACACCAAAATATTAAAACTAGTGGTTATTGGAATCAGTACACGAGAAATACATTGCAATTAAATAACGGTAATTCGACTTTCAGTGAAATAGGTAGATTAACTGGAGTTGAGGCTACAGATTGGAGTTGGGGAGCTTTAATGTTTGATTTTCAGAATGATGGTAATAAAGATATTTTCGTAGCTAATGGTATATACCAAGATTTAACAGATCAAGATTTTTTACAGTATGTTACTCAAGATGAAGTAATTCAACAGATTGCATCTCCAGGAAGTGTAGATTTTCAAAAATTGATAGATTTAATTCCAAGTGTTCCAATCTCTAACTACGCTTTTATTAATAATGGAAATTTAGATTTTAATGATATGACATCAGACCTTGGACTAGGTCAGCCAAGTTTTTCTAATGGCTCAGCTTATGGTGATCTTGATAATGATGGAGATTATGATTTAGTTGTCAACAATGTGAATATGGAATCTTTCGTTTATAGGAATAATTCAGATAAGTTATATCCTTTAAATAATTATTTAAAAATAAAACTTATTGGAGATAAAAATAATCCTAACGGTGTTGGTTCATCCATTACATTATTTGTTGGAGATAAAAAGTATTATTTAGAGCAGATGCCTATAAGAGGTTTCCAATCAACAGTTGATAATAACTTAATTTTTGGTGTAGGTGAAAGTGATATTATTGATTCATTAGTAGTCAGATGGGATGACGGTAAAATTACTAAAAAAGACTTTATTGATGTGAATCAATTTGTTACCATAAAGAAAGAGGCGTTTTCAGAATTTTCTCTTATTGAAGAATATGAATCAAAGATATTTACTCAAATAGATGATCAAATTTTAAACTTTGTTCACAAAGAAAATAATTTTGTAGATTTTGACAGGGATAGACTTTTATTTCATATGAGCTCCTCTGAAGGTTCATGTATATGTGAAGGTGATATTAATGGTGATGGTTATAAAGATTTATACATTGGAGGTTCCAAAGGTTATTCAGGTTCAATCTATATGTGGAACGATAATAAATTTGAAAAGTATAATTATCCATTAATTAATTCAGATAAAGAGTCTGAAGATACTGATTGTATTTTTTTTGATGCAAACCAAGATGGTTCCCTCGATTTATATGTTGCAAGTGGTGGAAATGAATATTCAATTTATTCTCCAGAATTGAGAGATAGGTTATACTTTAATGTAAATAATAATTTTATAAAATCAGATCAAATTCTTCCTTCGGGTTTATTTGAAAGTTCGTCAGTTGTAAAGAATTATGATTTTGATCTTGACGGAGATGAGGATTTATTTGTTGGCACAAGACTTATTCCTCAAAAATATGGTTTGCCCTCTAACGGGTATCTTTTAGAAAATGATGGTTTCGGTAATTTTAAAAATGTATCTGATGTAATTGCAAAAGATTTGAAAGAAGTAGGAATGATTACTGATGCTGAATTCTTTGATTATGATTCTGATGGCGATTTTGATTTAATCTTAGTTGGTCTTTGGATTAAATAACGATGGTTTATTAGATTTAGTTATTGGAAATCACGGTGAAAACTCAAGATTTAGAGCTACTAAATCTAAACCTATAACTATGTATATTAATGATTTTGATGATAATAATAGTTTAGAGCAAGTAATTTTTCAATATAATGGAGACAGCTCTTACACGATGGCACTAAGACACGATTTAGTTATGCAGATGCCAGGTCTAAAGAAAAAATATTTAAAGTATAACAGCTATAAAAATCAGACTGTTCATGATATTTTTAATTTAGAAAAAATAAAATCTAGTTATATTAATTATGTCTATAATCTTAAAACGTCAGCATTCATAAATAATGGTGCTGGTTTTTCTAATTTAGAACTACCAGTTGAAACTCAATTTTCAAATGTATTTGCTATTGAAATTAATGATTATAATAATGATGGATTTAATGACATAATACTAGGAGGTAATTTATATAATGTGAAACCTGAGGTAGGAAGGTATGATGCTAATTATGGTCAAATCCTTCTTGGTAATAATAAATTAGATTATAAGGTTGCCCCATATAAAAAATCAGGATTATTGTTTAAAGGTCAAGTAAGAGATTTTTCTACTTTCAAAAATTTAAATGGAGATAATTATCTTCTTGTTCTAAATAATAGTGACTCTCTCCAGTCTTATACTTTCTAAATGAAATATTTTCTTATTCTTACGTTTCTATTTTTAATTTCATGTGAGAAAAAAGAAAAGTTATTTTCAAAGATATCTCCCCTTCAATCAAATATTGACTTTAGTAATGATTTAAATGAGAATGATAAATTTAATTTAGTTGAGTACCTATATTTTTATAATGGAGGTGGAGTAACAACTGGCGATATTAATAATGATGGTCTGATTGATATTTATATTTCTTCAAATCAGGGTTTAAATAAGCTCTATCTAAATAAAGGAGGTTTTGTATTTGAAGACATATCCAAAATAGCTGGAGTACAATCCAAGGGAGAGTGGAAAACAGGTGTCTCCATGATAGATATTAATGGAGATGGATTTTTAGATATTTATCAAACAAGATTAGGCGGATACAAAAATATATCAGGTAAAAATGAACTTTATATTAATAATGGAGACTTAACTTTTTCTGAAAGAGGAATTGAATATGGTCTTGATTTTGAAGGTTTTTCTACGCATGCAGCATTTTTTGATTATGACTCTGACGGAGATCTTGATATGTATTTACTTAATCATTCTGTTCATACTGAAAGAAGTTATGGCAACTCTAACTTGCGATTTAATAAAAGTGAAAAATCTGGAGACAAGTTATTTCGTAATGAAATCAGTGAAGGATCTTTGAAATTTGTAGACGTATCTGATGAGTCAGGAATACTAAGTAGTAATATTGGTTATGGACTAGGGATATCAATAAGTGATATAAATAGAGATGGTTGTGATGATATTTATATATCTAACGATTTTAGAGAAAATGATTATCTGTATATAAATAATTGTGATGGAACATTTTCAGAAAGTTTGGAAAGTTACATTAATTATACTTCTAGGTTTTCTATGGGAAATGATATATCAGATATAAATAATGATGCATATCCAGATATTATGGTGTTGGATATGTTGCCTCAAGATGAATATGTATTAAAGAGCTCTGCTGGTGAAGATTCATATGAAATATATAAAATGAAACTAGACTTTGGTTTTAATAAACAGTTTACCAAAAACACCTTACAACTAAATAATGGAAATAGCTCCTTTTCTGAAATATCTCAGTTACTTGGAATCCACGCAACAGACTGGAGTTGGTCAACATTAATTGAAGACTTTGACCTTGACGGTAATAATGATGTGTATGTAACTAATGGTATTGTTAAGAGACCAAATGATATGGATTATATTAGTTTTTTATCTAATGAAGAGATTTCTGGAGGTTTAGTTCAAAACCCAAGTCTCAAAAATATTGATTTGTTGAAAGAAATGCCTGATGGCAGAGTAGCAAATTATGCATTCAAAAATTTATCTGGATTTAGGTTTTCAGATGTATCTGAGGAGTGGGGCTTAGATTTTGAGGGGTATTCTAATGGAGCTACTTATGATGACTTTGATAATGATGGTGATAATGATTTGATAATAAATAATATTAATGACAATGCTATCTTATATAATAACAATACTAAAAATGAAAATTCTAATCATATCAAATTTATATTTAATGGAGAAGGTTTTAATGTTTATGGAGTAGGCGCTAAGGTTACAATATGGAGTGATGGGAAGTCATATTATAAAGAGAATTTTTTAAATAAAGGTTTCATGTCTTCAAGATCATCTGGAATAGTTTTTGGTTTTGGGGATTCTAATTTAATTGATTCAATTCAGGTGTTATGGCCATCAAAAAAAAATCAAACTTTATATGATGTAGCTACAAATCAAACAATTAAGCTTAATGAAAATGAGGCAACTCAAAAAAATCAGAAATCTAAATTAAATTCACAAACAGTATTTTCTGATGTCTCTGATAAAAATCTGCTTGAATATTCTCATAATGAAAATTTATTTAATGATTTTAATAGGGAGAGATTAATTCCTTATATGATTTCTAGAGAGGGGCCAGCCATAGCCATTGCTGACGTAAATGGTGATAATATAAATGATGTATTTGTTGGATCACCTTCGTTTCAGAGATCGGAATTATTTATAGGAAATAAAAATCAAAAATTCACTGCATCAGATCAAAAAGATATTCATGAAGATTTGTTATCTGAGGATGTTGATGCTTTATTTTTTGATGCAGATGCAGATAATGATTTGGACTTATATGTAGTAAGTGGAGGGAACGAGTTTTCAGAAACAACAAATAGCTTGAAGGACAGGTTGTATATTAATGATGATGGGTTTTTTAAAAAACAAAAAGATCTCCCTCAAATTATTCAAAATAATTCAGTCGTGATAAATTATGATTATAACCTTGATGGATACGAAGATTTATTTGTTGGAGGAAGAGTTATTTCTAATAATTATGGTAAAACACCAACTAGTTACCTACTATTAAATCAAAAGAATGGGAACTTTAAAATAGACAAAATTTTTACTGATCTTGGTATGATTACTGATGCCAAATGGGAGGATATTAATGGGGATGGCATAAAAGATTTAATTACTTGCGGGGATTGGAATAATATAAACCTATTTTATAACGATGGCACTAGCTTAGTAAAAGACTCTTCTTTTATTGGTAATGATTTATATGGATGGTGGTTTTCAATAGAAACTGCAGATTTAAATAATGATGGACGAATGGATTTAATTATTGGAAATATCGGTAATAACACTAAATTAAAACCCTCAGTAAATAATCCAATTAGAATGTATATAAATGATTTTGATAACAACTCTAAGTCTGAAAATATTATAACATACATGCTCAACGGAAAGGAATATCCATTAGCAAATAAGGATGAACTAACTAAAGAATTGAATTATTTAAAAAGAGAGTTTTTCTATTACAAGGATTTTGCTGGCTTAGAAATTAATGAGATTTTTTCAGAAAAAATATTATCGCAGAGTGAGATTTTATTTGTAAATGATTTTAATTCTAAGGTTTTGATAAATAGAGGTTCTGAATTTGAGCAAATAAATTTACCGTTAATTTCTCAGATTGCACCTGTTAGAGATATTCAAGTATTAGATTTCAATAATGATAATACAGAAGATATTCTTCTTGTTGGTAATAACTCAAATGTTTCAACATATTTTGGTTCTTTTGAGTCGAGTTATGGAATACTATTAAAAGGAAATGGAGATGGGACTTTTGATTATATAAATCAGAAAAAATCTGGCTTAAAATTAAGAGGTGATATAACTAAAATTTTGCCTTTAGATAAAAATAAATCTAAATTTGTTATTGGAAAAAACAATGATAAAATTTCTATAATTAGTTTAGATAATGAAAAATAAAATTCTACTATTTCCAGTTTTTATTTACTTCCTTTTTTCATGTTCTTCATATGAGAATTATCAGAAAAATATTGAATTTTATAATGATCCTGATCTTTTTCATAATTCCATGCAAAAGCTTACTGATGTAATAGTTTATGATATTTTTTCTCCTCCTGTGGCTTCAAGAATTTATGTATATCCATCTATTGCCGCTTATGAAGTTTTAAGAAATTCAAGCTCAAATTATAAAAGTTTAGCAGGTCAATTAAATGGCTTAGACCCTATTCCTGAACCTGACTTAACTAAGGAATATTCTTTCCCAATTGCGAGTATTCATGCTTTTTTAACAGTTGGAAAAGATTTAATCTTTTCAGAAAATAAAATTTCATCTTATCAAAATGAACTATATGCTGATTTTAAAAAGATGGGAGTACCTAAAGATATTTTAGAAAGATCATTAGATTATGGTGAAAAAGTTGCTAGTCATATTAAAAATTGGTACGAAGATGATAACTATAAACAAACAAGATCATTTCCAAAATATACTATCCAGAGAGGTGATGATTTTTCTTGGAAACCCACACCTCCAGATTACATGGAAGGTATTGAACCTCATTGGAATAAGATTAGACCTTTAGTTATAGATTCATCTAATCAGTTTGTAATTAAACCTCCTCCTACTTTTAGTTTAAATCAAGAATCTGAATTTTATAAAGACTTAATTGAGGTTTATGAAATTGGTAATAATTTATCCGAAGAACAAAAAGAAATAGCAAGTTTTTGGGATTGTAATCCTTACGTATCTCATCACAAAGGGCATGCCATGTTTGCCACAAAAAAAATTACCCCTGGAGGACATTGGATTGGAATTACCAAGATTGCTTCTAAAAAAGTGAATTTAGATTTAATGGAGACAATACATACTTATGCTATGGTTTCTATTAGTTTATTTGATGCGTTTATTATATGTTGGGATGAGAAATGGAGAAGTATTTTAGTTAGGCCTGAGACTGTTATTAATCAACATATTGATAGTGATTGGATTCCATTTTTACAGACACCTCCTTTCCCTGAGTATACTTCTGGGCACTCAGTTATTTCAAGATCAGCTGCTAGAATACTGACTCATCTTTTGGGAGATAACTTTGAGTTTTTAGATACCTCTGAAGAAAAATACGGTCTACCTGCTAGGAATTTCAAATCTTTCTTTCATGCATCAGAAGAAGCTGCAATTAGTCGAATATATGGAGGTATTCACTATATGCCGGCAATAACTTATGGAGTTGAGCAAGGTGAAAAAGTAGGTAATCACATAATTAATAAAATGAATACGAAACAAAATTTAATTTCTAGTAATTAAGATATGAAATATATAATTGAGAAACTACTGTTATCTGGGATAAAGAAACTGGTAAACCTTTATATAATGCTATTGTGTGGCAAGATAAAAGGACTTCAGGGATATGTGATCAAATGAAAAAAGATGGTTTGGAATCATATACAAGAGAAAATACTGGGTTAGTCATCGACTCTTATTTTTCAGCGACTAAAATTAAGTGGATAATTGAAAATGTAGAAGGGGTGAAGACTAAAATAAACGAAAATAAAGTTTTATTTGGGACAATAGATACCTGGCTAATTTATAATATGACTTCTTTTAAAAATCATGTTACTGACTACACAAATGCATCAAGAACAATGATTTATAATATTAAAAATCTTGAATGGGACGATAAGTTATGTGATTATTTAAAAATACCTAAATCGATTTTACCAGAAGTTATAAATTCATCATCAGATTTTGGAAGCTTCAATTATAATGGATTTGAAATTCCTATTCATGGAGTTGCTGGAGATCAACAAGCAGCATTATTTGGCCAATCTTGCTTTGAAGATGGGATGGTAAAAAACACTTATGGAACAGGATGCTTTCTTTTAATGAATACAGGAAAGAATTTTAAGTTGTCAGAAAATGGATTGATTACAACATTAGCATGTTCTTTCAATGATAAAGTTAATTATGCTTTGGAGGGAAGTGTTTTTATAGCTGGTGCTGCTATACAATGGTTAAGAGATTCTTTAAAAGTAATTGGTAAAGCTTCAGAAACTGAAAAAATTGCTCAATCAATAGAAAAATTACATGATATATATGTGGTTCCAGCTTTTGCAGGATTAGGAGCTCCTTATTGGGATATGTATTCTAGAGGAGCAATATTTGGATTAACAAGAGATACTGGTGTTGATCATATAATTAAGGCAACTCTTGAATCCTTGGCTTATCAGACTAAAGATATTATTGATGTTATGGAGAAAGATTCAGGTATAAAATTGAAATCTCTTAAAGTTGATGGTGGTGCATGTATGAACAATTACCTGATGCAATTTCAGTCAGACCTATTAGATTGTGAGGTGTTAAGACCAGAAATAATTGAAACTACTGCAATGGGTGCAGGTTACCTTGCTGGTCTTCAAAGTAATATATGGGATAAAGATCAGATAATAAAAAATCAAAAAATAGATAGATCATTTAATCCAACAATTAACGATAGTGAAAGAGAAAAAATGTACAGAGGTTGGAAGAAAGCAGTTAATAGAACCTTCAATTGGATAGAAAAATAAATTTTTTAGATACTTCTTTAAGATCTAATTATAAAAAACATATTACTAATAAAAATTTTGATGTTTTAATAATTGGTGGGGGTATTACTGGTGCAGGAATTTGTTTGGATGCTGCTTCTAGAGGTTTAAGTGTGTGTCTTATTGAAATGAATGATTTTGCATCTGGAACTAGTAGTAAATCAACTAAATTAATTCATGGGGGATTAAGATATCTAGAGCAATTTAAGTTTAGATTGGTTCATGAAACCGGTAGCGAGAGAGCAATACTCCATAATCTAGCTCCTCATATTGTTAAGCCTGAGAAGATGTTACTTCCAATTGTTAAGAATGGTAAGTTAAATAAGTTTTCCACTAGGGCTGCTCTTTTAGTTTATGATTACCTGGCAAATGTAAAGGGAAAGGATAGAAATAAAATCTTAACTAAAAGTCAGATATTAAATAAAGAGCCATTGCTAAAAAACAATAATCTTTTAGGAGGCGCAGTATATTCTGAATATAGAACTGATGATAGTAGACTAACAATTGACTTGATTAAAAAATCAATAGATTATGGCGCTTGCCCTATTAATTATATTAAAGGTGAGGAGTTTACATATTGTGGAAAAGGATCTATAAATGGCATAAAATGTAGTGATCAATTATCAGATAATTTGATTAATATTAACTCTAAAGTTATAATTAATGCATCGGGTTCCTGGACAGATGAAGTTTTAAAGGGTAGGAGTAAAAAATTAGTTTTATCGAAAGGTATTCATATAGTAGTTTCAAGAAAAAAATTTAATATAAATCAGTCTCTGTATTTTGATGCAATTGATTCTAGAATGATTTTTGCAATTCCAAGAGGTGATACAGTTTATATTGGTACAACAGACACAAAGTTCGAGCATGGGAAGGATAAATTACATGTTTTAGAGAGTGAGGTAGAATATCTTATCGAATCTGTTAAAAATACATTTTCTATTTCAATGGATAAAAAAGATATTATTTCGTCATGGGTTGGATTGAGACCTCTAGTTAAAGATGGAAATAAAAAAGTAACAGAAATTTCAAGAAAGGACGAGATATTTATTTCTGAGAAAGGACTTATAACAATAGCTGGAGGTAAACTAACAGGATATAGGAAAATGGCTCAAAGAGCAGTAGATTTTGCAATTAGATCTTTAAAAATCAGAAAAATTAAGTCTAAAACTAAGTCAATAAATTTATTTACTTATGATGAAGATTTTTGTAGAAAAAAATTTTATGATAATGGTATATCAGATAAAAAATTTAAAAGACTTTACAATATATATGGAGACGGATGTTTAAAAATATTAGAAATATATAATCAAGAAAAAATATCTGATAATTTTATTATTGCTGAATATCTCTATGTTAGAAGAAATGAAATGTGCCATACTTTGTTAGATTTTTTTACTCAAAGAAACTCAGGTGTATATTTTGAAATTGATCAAATTAAAAGATATGTGAAGATCCTAGAAAATTATATTAGGAAAAACAACTCTGTTTCAAAAGATAAATGGGAAAAAGAAAAGCTATCTCTTCAACAATATATATCTAAATTAACAACTTTTATCTGATTAACCCTTTGACACTATTTATGGTGTAGTTGATATCTATTTCATCCTTAATTCCATATGCTTTTGCCTGAATGGTTCCTACAAATTTTAGGCTAACATCATCTCCTCCAAGAATTATAGCTAATCCTTTTTTATTTAAAAATTCTTCTAAGTTTTTGAGATTTACCTCACCAGTAATATTAACGGTTGTTTGAGAAGATTCAGAAAGTTCTCTCGGCTCATTTTCGTTTATATCAACCAAGATTATATCTTCAGCAAAAATATCAACATCTATATACTCAATTGTTATTTTGACTTTATTTGGATTATCTAATACTATTTCTGCAGATATATTTATCTGATTATCGGTTGAACTATTAATTTTTACATTTTGAACTTCAACAAAATTTACAGGTTCAATCGGTTTACATCCTATTAAAAACAAAAAAATTATAGCTAAGTATTTTTGTATCATGTAAAGTAAAATTTATAGATTTACTGAGGATAAAGATATATCAAATGACAGAACTTTTATCAGAAGCTATTGGAACTTTTGTTTTAATTTTATTTGGTTGTGGACTTAATGCTGGTCTATCACTAAACAAAAGTTATTCTAATAAAAAAGGAAATAGTTGGTCTGTTGGAACTCTAGGATGGGGCTTGGCTGTTACTTTAGGAGTATATGCAGGTAAGTATAGTGGAGCTCATATTAACCCAGCAGTTACTATTGGATTATTATCATCTGGAGAAATTGAACTTTTTACAGCATTAGAATATATAATAGGTCAATGCTTAGGTGCATTTACTGCATGTGTTTTGGTGTATATCCATTATTTGCCTCACTGGTCAAAGACTGATGATGAAAAAGTGAAGCTTGGAGTTTTTGCAACCTCTCCATCAGTGTCATCAAAATGGTCAAATTTAAACAGTGAGCTAATTGGTACTTTTATCTTACTTTTTGGATTAAAATTTATTGGAATAAATGATTTTGCTCAAGGTCTTAACCCAATTGTTGTTGGTGCCTTAGTTTGTGCAATTGGCATATCCTTAGGTGGAACAACAGGTTATGCGATTAATCCAGTTAGAGATTTTATTCCTAGGTTATCACACTCAATATTGCCTATAAAAGGAAAAGGAAATTCAAATTTTTCATACTCATGGATTCCTGTTATAGGCCCTGTAGTTGGTGGTGTTTTAGGAGTTAATCTCTATGAGTTTCTTTTTGAAAATACAATTAATATTTATCTATATATTTCTCTTGCAATTTTCTTTTTAGTAACGTCCCTATCATTAATTGAAAATAGAAATTAAACTTTTTTTACTTTTTGCTTTAATCTCATCTTGTAATATCGATGAAGGTTTTGATTTACAGGGCCATAGAGGATATAGGGGGTTGTATCCAGAAAATTCAATTGAGGGATTTTTAAAGTCAGTAGAAATTGGTGTAAACACATTAGAAATAGATGTTGTAATTAGTCATGATAAACAAGTTGTTATTTCTCACGAGCCTTGGATATCCTCTCACATATGTATTGATAGTACGGGAAATAAAATCAATAACGATAAAGAGAAATTTAATATGTATAAAATGGATTATGTTACTATAAGAAAGTTTGATTGTGGCATAATTGGAAATAAACAATTTCCAGAACAAAATAAAATATCAACTTTTAAGCCTACTCTTATAAATACAATAAATATTGTTGAGGATTATGTAGCGGATAACTTAATAGATTTGCCAAACTATAATGTTGAAATAAAATCAAACCCAAATACTGATTTCCTTTTTCATCCCGGTGTTAAGGAATTTTCTGATTTAGTTATTTCAGTAGTTGATTCACTTAATATAATTGATAGAGTAACTATTCAAAGTTTTGATTTTAGGATTTTAAAATATATTCGTAAAGAATACCCTCATATTCCATTATCAGTTCTTGTTTCTGAAAACTATAATCCAGATGAAAACATTAAAGACTTAGGTTTTTTACCGGAAGTATATTCTCCTTATTATAAGAATTTAAATAAGAATGATGTAAAATTTCTTAGAGATAAAAAAATCAAAATAATACCTTGGACTGTAAATTCTTATTCCGATATTGCAAAAATTTTAGATTTAAGAGTTGATGGGATTATTTCAGATTATCCCGATAGAGTATTAAAAATTAGAAATTGATATGAAAAAGTATGATGTTTTTGGGATTGGAAATGCACTAGTTGATTGCGTTATACTGGTTACTGAAAAATTTTTAGAGGAGAATAATATAGAGAAAGGTGTAATGACCCTTGTAGATGATGAAAAACAAAAGTCTATAATTGAAAAAATTAAAAATTCAGATCCATTTATTCAGTCAGGTGGTTCAGTTACTAATTCAGTATACACTCTTTCTCAACTTGGAGGCTCAGGTTATCAATCATTTTTGATATCAGATGATGAACATGGTAAATTATTTTTAGAGGACCTAAATAAAAGTGGCATAAATATTTCTAATGAAAGCTACTATCTTGGTGAAGGCATGACTGGATCATGTTTAGTCCTTACTACTCCTGATGCTGAAAGAACAATGAATACTTGTTTAGCTGTTTCATCTAAATATTCTATTGAAAATATAAATTTTGATGACCTAGCAATTTCTAGGTATTTATATATTGAAGGTTATCTAGTTACTTCCGAACTTGCAATTGATGCTATAAAAAAATCAATTGCTTTCTGTAAAAAAAATGACGTAAAAATATCACTTACATTTTCTGATCTTAGTATGGTAAAGTATTTTAAAGATAAATTTGATGAGATACTGACTGAAAAAATAGACTTATTATTTTGTAATAAAGAAGAAGCTTTGACTTTTACTGGAGAAAGTGATTTTGATAAGTGCTGTTCTATACTTTTAAAATTATCTGATACAGTAGTTATCACTAATGGAAAAGAGGGATCTTCAATTATTACTAACTCACAAAATATTAAAATTAAACCTCATCCAGTTCAAGCTATTGATACTGTTGGGGCTGGTGATACTTTTGCTGGTGCATTTTTATATGGTATAAATAATGGACTTGATTTTGAGAATGCAGGAAATCTTGCATCTAAATTATCTTCTAAAGTTGTAACAAAATTAGGTCCAAGATTAGATAAGGAAGTTATAGAAAGCATTAAACTATCAAACGAATAAAATTTAAGATTAAAAGTATTTATCTTTGTTTCATTAAATAAATAATAAATTGTTATGAAAAGAACATTTCAACCTTCAAAAAGAAAGAGATCAAATAAACACGGTTTTAGAAAAAGAATGGAATCTGCTAACGGACGAGATGTAATCGCAAGAAGAAGAGCTAAGGG